>APMI01020532.1_pt1 | contig 35751 bp, 36 predicted proteins | sample 667938 | NCBI WGS metagenome assembly APMI01 (sample SAMN01084076, study PRJNA167559) | wastewater metagenome | biome: Wastewater | place: Denmark: Ejby Moelle, Odense | collected 2011-11-28
GGGCCGCCCGCCCCTGGCGGCAGGACTACCAGTCCAGCGTGAGGCGAGCCGTCACGTAGCGACCTCGCCAGTCGGCCTGCGTGATGTCGAAGTAGGGCACGCCGGGCACGTACTTCGGTTGTCGATCAGTGAGGTTTGTAACGCTCAGCCCGACCAGTGCGCCGCTGAAGCTCGGGAAGGCCTCGGGCCAGAACCGCTTCAGGTTCAGGCTCCCCGTGACGTCGTGGACCCAGTAGTCGCCCAGTCTCCGCTCGCTGGTGCCGGCATCCTTGTACCCGCCGAGGAAGCGGCTGGTCATTCCTACGCTCCACGCGCGATCGTCGATGCCCGCAGAGACGCGCCCCTTCCAGCGCGGCGCCCAGAAATCGGTGAAGCGCCGGCCCAGACGATCGACGACCGCAGCACCCGGTGTCAGCTGGACGTGGTACTCGCTGACGCGCGTGCCGCCGATCGCAGCCGTCACGCGGCCGAGGGACGTCTTCCAGGCGTAGGCCACGTCCACGTCAGTTCCCGCGGTGTCCACGCGACCAAAGTTGACTTCGGCCGTTTTGACACTGGTCACTGCTCCCGGCTGTCCGTTGACGGAAGGCGCTCGTGTCACGAACGACGGGAATGCGCTCTCGTAGTTCAGCGCGGTCTGCGGCGAAAGGACTGCAATCATGGATCGGATCTTGAGCTGCCAGTACGTGGTGCTGAAGCGCGTGCCCAGACCGCCCTCGGGCTCCCACACCACACCGATCCCCCGCGCTTGTCCGCGCTCCGGCATCAGCTCCTTGTTCGTCGTTCGAACGACCGTGCCCGTGCTGATCGGCTCGTTGTTGCGCGCGGGATCGACCAGGCCATAGATCGCGGCCTGGTAGGTGATGTCGCTGACGTTGGTCTGCATCAGCGTGGGCGGCTTGAACGAGCCGGCGGCCGAGGCGCGGATCAGGAGGTTTCGCGTGGGACGGACTTCCAGGCCGCCCTGGTACGTGGTGGCCGAACCGAAGTCGCTGTAGTTGTCGTGGCGTGCAGCCAGCGTGATGGCGGCCATGCCCCACTCGCCGCGCCCCTCGGGCTGGCCGGCGAGCAGCGGCGCGCGCATTTCGCCGTAGGCCGCTGAACTGCTGCGGCTGCCATGGATCTCGGACTGACCCGGGACGGACATGTCGTACCAGTCGCGCGCGGCCTCGGCGCCAAGGACGACATCGACCTGCCCCGCCCACAGCCGGCCGACATTGCCACGCAGGATGCCGCTGACCTGATCCTTGCGGCCGCGGTCACGCCGGATCGTGTCCGACAGGATGCCCCGCAACACCTCATCGCTCGCAGACTTTCCGGCCGTGAACGGGTTGAACGCGGTGGCGACGTTGGTAGATGCCAGCGCGGTGCCCAGCGCCATGTAGTTCACCGCGTCGTTTCTGGACACCGAGTCACCGTGATCGCTGCTGGTCGACGCCGTCAGCTCGGCGTCCCACTCGCTGGCGAGCTCCCCTTTGACGCCGGCCAGCACGCGGGTGAAACGCCCCTTGCGCAGGACACCTTGGTTGCCGTTGTCGTTACCCAGCGCCGATGTGACCCGGACGCTGGTGCCGAAGGGATTGAAGAGGTTCGCCGTCGGCACGGTCATCCCAACCAGCACGCCATAGCCGGGGGCTTCGATCCGATCCTTGACGAACATCACTTCGCCGAATACCGACCAACTACCTGCCAGCCGATGCTCGGCGAGCGAATGGACGGCGAAGGTCTGGCTGCCGTGGATCAGCGCACCACCTCCACCGGTCGTGTACAGATTGCAGAGATTGCGCGTGCCCGCGGTGGCCTGGAAATCCGAGATGGTCAGGGACTGCCCGCCCTTCACGTTTGGGATGCCGGCGACGTTGGCGCTGAGGCCGGGCAGGTTGCCGCTCAGGCTGCTCACGTTGCCTGGTGCGCAGTAGGACAGGCGCTCATCCGCGCCGCCGATGCTGCGAAAGTCCCCACTGTCGAAGAAGCTTCGCTCCTGCATCGAGAGCGGCGTCGAGCGGCTGAACGAACCCAGGACGAGGTAGTTGCCGTCCGCGCTGTGGCCGCCCGTGGCCAGCGACACGGCGCCATCGCCCAGGCCCCGGCCTGAGCCCAACCGTGCGGACAGCGACTGGCCGTTCATCGCCTTCTTCAGGATGATGTTGACCACGCCGGCCAGTGCATCGCCGCCATAGACCGCGGACGACCCGGATGGCACGACCTCGACGCGTTCGATCGCCGCCAAGGGAATCAGGTTCAGGTTGAACACGGCGCCGGTCGATGATCCGACGGCCTCCAGCTTGCGGCCGTTGACCAGCACGAGCGTCGAGCCCAGAGGCAGGCCGCGCAGCTGCACGGTTCCCTGCCCCGGCGTCCGGCTGAAACCGCCCTCCCCGGTCGACGCCGACACCTCGGTCAAGCTGGCCAGGAAGCGCTGAAGGCTCGGCTGCCCGCTCTTCTCGATGTCCTTGGCGGTGTAGACGTTGACGGGTGCAGGCCCTTCAACTTCAACGCGCCTCAGCCGTGAGCCCGTCACCTCGACACGGGAGAACTCCTGAACCTTCTCGGACCTGGCGTCCACTCGGTTGGATGCCCGGGACCCGTCTTCTTCGGCCGACGCCTGGATGCCATCGGGCTGAGGCGCAGCGCTGGCGCGAACCGAAGCGGGCGCGCTGCCAGTAGGTGCCGCTGCAGGCACCGTGATCGGCCGGACCACCACGGCGCCATCCGGCGTCACCTGCGATTCAAGACCTGACCCCTTGATAGCCTCGGCGATGGCCTCCGCACCTGACAGGCGCCCCGAAACAGCCTTGGCGGTTCGCCCCGCGAGGTTCCTTGAATTGAAAACGACGGACGTCCCAGTCACCCTCGCGATGGCGCGAAGCGCGTCCTCCATGCCCTGCGCCGGCTGTTCGATCTGGTAGCGCGCGGCGAGCGTGGGCTCCGCAGCACAGACGGCACCGCATCCCACCACAAGTGAGATCGCGATGGGAATGGGAAGCCAGCGCGCCTGACGGCGATGTTTGGCGTTCAGCTTTTTGAGCATCTCGTACCCTTGCTTTGTTGTCGTCGGATTGACAACAAGATGACGGGGGTTTCGAGAGAGATATGGGGGGTGCTAGCTCTATCGGAATTTTTCGAGTTCAAGCCGTCCGTTGTTCTCCCGGACTCTCAGGCCATGCAACAGCGCGACGGCATTGGCGAACGAGGCGCTGTCGCCGGTACGGAAAACGCCGCTGACATCCAGGTTCGCCTGCTGCACCTCAGGCGACAGCTCGACTTGAGTTCGGCTGTAACGGTTGATCTCGTCGATCGCCCCGGCAAGAGGGGTGTCCTTGAACGCGATCTCATTTCGCTTCCAAGCCATCGCGCGTTCGATGTTCGGTCGGTCGAGCTTCGATTCAACAACGCGGGCACTTCCGCGGGCGTTGTTGTCCAGGGTCAGGCGGTCCCCAGGCTTGAGCACACCCCCCCCCCCCCCCCCCTCCGAGGTCGGCCTGACGTTCACCTGGCCCTCGATGAGCATCACTGTGAGGGCGTCATCGTGCTTGGGACCATCGATGAATCGCACTGAGAACGCGGTGCCCACAGCGACGACCTCGCTTCCGGCAACTCGCACGACGAACGGCCGGGCAGCATCCTTGGCCACCTCGAACAACGCCTCACCGCCGGTGACCTCAACCGTGCGCTGCTTGGCCCCGTAGTCAACTCGCAAGCGCGTGTCCGTGTTCAACAGCATGCGCGTGCCATCGTCCAGAAGGACGGACCGCTGTTCGCCAACGACGGTGGCATACACGCCCTGCTCTTTCCACTGCCGCGTTAGCACAGCACCGCCGACCACGAGAGCGGACATGCACGCAGCTGCGGTGGCCCAGCGCCAGGTCATACTGCGCGCGCGTGCTGGAACCGGAACGGGCCGTTTCGCCTTGGCCGCCAGATGGTCTCGCGCAGCCTGGGTGTTTGGGACCGCCTGCCAGGCGTCCGTCGTCTTCTCGAAGGCCTCCCGGTGGGCAGCAGACTTCGCCTGCCAGGCGCGGAACTCGTCCTCCATCGCCCGGTTTCTGTCAGGGCCGTGCAGACTCACCAGCCACACTGCCGCCTCCGCGGCAATCTCAGGTGTCACCCGGGGCCGATCGCCAGGCCTCGTACGTTCGCCGGAACCTTGACCTGAACGGCTCATGGCCACCAGCCACTCATGCCGCCCGCGACCTGGAACATGGCTTTTGAGAGGTGGTGGTGGACCGTGCTGATGTTCAGGTCGTGCTTGCGCGCGATCTCTTCTAACGTCATACCTTCCACCCGGTATTCCATGAACATCTGCCGTGTCCGCTCGCTGAGCCGTGCCAGACACACTTCCATCCGCTCGATGCACTCTCGGCCAAGAAGCACATCGTCCAGAGCAGGTGCGGGATCCTCGACGAGGAGTAGATGATCGTCCGGCAACACGGCCTCGCCCCTCGCCCGCGCGGTCCGATGGGCGTCGATGGATAGGTTGAGTGCCGTCCGCATGAAGTACCCGTCCAGGTTCTCGATGTGGGTGTTCTGGGTCTGGTCAGCAACGCGGAGATAGGCAGTCTGCACAAGGTCATCCGCGTCGTCTTCGGTGCGGCCACGCCTCAGTAGCGCAGCCTTTGTATCGGAGAATAGCTTCCGCCAGTTCGTGCTCATGGCAATACCCGATAGGCCAGCGTTGGTGTGCCTACGGCGCCACCCGATGTCGGCAAGCGACAGGACTGCCATGCGGATGCATCGCGCGCATGCTGCGCCGCCCTCGCCTCTCGATCAAGCTGCAAATCGGCGCGACGCAGCCCGGCGACGACAAAGTCGAACGCTTCATCCAAGTCGACGAATGGGCCATGTCGGTGGATTGCCCTCTCCAGGCGCCCCTGCACCTCCCCTGCGGCCTGGTCGACCGAACGAACAAGTCGACGATAAGGTTCGGGCAGAGCAAAGAGCAGCTGAAATAGTGCGACGGCTTCGTCCCATTGATGCGTTAGCTTTTGGTATCTTTCACGCAATTCAGCGCTTGAAATATCGGGCGACGCGACCGTTTGTCGCTCCCCCATCGGATCGCCGACAGTCGCTCGCAGGAGGCGCGACATTCCTGACCGATGTCTTGGCTCGACATCGGCCAACGCCGCAGCGATGGTCTGTTCAATGGACGGGAACGTCGCCGAATTCCGAAACACGGCCCTGAACGCCGGCTCGACGCCCACGAGATCTCCCAAGCCGCAGCGGACGAACTCGACACCTCGGTCATATAGCTGACCGAACACTTCGGGCGGTATTGCGGCATCCGCGTTGGAATGCCAAGCGCCCAATATCTCGCTGTCTCCATTCAGCAAAGTGCCGAACGCCCAGCAAATCGTTCGGTCGGTTTGCGGGCCGGCTTTCAGCTTCAGCTTGGAAAGGGAGCTGAAAGCAACAACGGCGTAGCGCCTACACAGTGGGCGACGCAGCCAACGTTCCGTCGCTGCGCGGTCATCAAGCTTCTTCATCGCACTGCTCCTCGACTTGGATCACAAGCGGGCCAGGAGCGCGTCTTCTTGGGTGATCTAACGCGCAATTCGCGGCCTACCCAATCGATAGTCGCAACGTCATTTTGTACCACATATGCGGGTGCATATATGCGCAGCAATATCGACATTCCCACGAATGAAGACGGCGCAGGATGCTCGTGTAGTCAAGGCAGCTGCGGCGGAGATAAAGGCGCGCAGAGCGCAACTCGAAATTAGCCAAGAAGAGCTGGCTCATCGCGCAGAAGTCCACCGGTCCTTTATCGCCCGGATCGAGATCGCCCGATCACAACCCACGCTTGCTGTGTTGGTACGGCTTGCGGCTGCCCTTGAAGTGGACGCAGCAGCGCTAGTTCAATCAATCGTCAAGCGAAGCAAGCGGGAGGCATAGCCTGCCAACCAAATTCCGCACAAAACGCGCTATGCATCTTGTACCGCATATGCGGGTGCACATATGAGTCGAAGAATCGACATTCCCCGCCGATGGGGAAGGAACACGATGCGCGCATAGTCAAGGCCGCGGCTGCTGAGATCAAGGCGCGCCGGGGACGCATCGACATCAACCAAGAAGAGCTTGCGCATCGCGCGGACGTTCATCGCTCTTACATCGCGCGGCTAGAAGTAGGCAGTTCACAGCCGACTCTCTCGGTTCTAGTTCGCATCGCTGCAGCACTCGAAACAGACCCCGCCGAACTTGTTGGTTCGATCGTTAAGCGAAGCAAGCGCGAGTCGTAGGCCATCACCGCGAATTGCGGCTATCCAGCCCGCGTCGCGTTCAACTTCTGCGCCAGCCGGCGCCCCGCCCGGATGCCCTGGTCCTCGAAGTTGACGTTCACCACCACCTGAACTTCCAGTGCCATCTGCGCGACGGCGGCGGTACGGCGCGCGATCTCTTCAAGCTCTGCGTCGGTGTACTCGTAGTTGAAACGATCTGACGCCGCCGGCCCCTTGATCTTCCACGTGTCCTCATTGTTCCCGTGCAGGCGCACCAGCGCCAGGTCGGGGGTGGTCACCGCCCACACACCATGCGCGTAGTTGCCGATGCCCTGGGGCTCGTCAACGACGACATGCGTGACACCGAGCGCCTGTTCCCAGGCCAGCGTGCCCTCGGCCTTGCCATCGCCGAACCAGGACTTGTTGCGGAACTCAACGGCGAGCCGGTAGTCGCCCATCCGAGCCACGCACTCCTCGACATGAGCCCGCCAGTTCGGCGCGCCGGTGACCCAGGGCGCGAACTGGAAGTGAACGGCTCGTAGCTTGCCAGCCGCCCTCAGTGGCTCGATAGCCGCCTTGTAGCGCAGCCACAGCTCGTCGATGACCTCGGTCGGCAGATCCGCGTAGTACCAGTTCTTCTTGCGGCCGGTGAGCGGTGGCAACGCAGCCTGGATGTCCGGCGGGAAGACGTTGGGTGGGGTCTGATGCCCGGTCAGGGTTCGGAAGGCCTTGATGTTGAACTTGAAGTTGTCCGGCGTCCGCTCCACCCACAGTGCGGCGTTGCTGGCGCTCGGCATCGCGAAGAAGCTGCTGTCGACCTCGACCATCGGGAACTGGCTGGCGTAGTAGCGCAGCATCTTTTCCGACGACGAGTGCCCCTTGGGATAGAACGCCTTGGACTTCACCAACGACGGATCGGCCCACGATGCCATGCCGACCACGACGTTCTGGCGCGGGCCTACCGGCCCACGCGCGGCCAGCAGCACGTCTTTGGGATCCGCGTCGCCGAACAGGTCGTCCATGGCTACTGCCAGAGGCGGTACCGCGCCGCGAAGCCGTCTATGACCTCGTGCCAGTGCGCGGACTGGCTATCGAACTCGTCGGCAGTGAGCTGGGGCCCGAAGGCGCTCTTGAGCAACTGTGCAAACGGCGACGGTGGGCTCAACCAGTCGCTGTAGCCGTCCGCGTTGGGGGGAACTTCGAAGTCGGGATGGGTTTCGACATGGCCGTTCATGGCCACGTCCAGCACCTGCATGGCGGACCAGTCGGGATGTCTCTTGGCGAGCTCCAAGGCCCGCCGGACGATCGGGTGGTTCATGATCGCGGCGTCGGTTTGGAATCGATGGCAACGAGTGGTCGCACCGCACGTTGGACGGCATCCACGTCGGGCACGTTCTTGAACCGCAGCACGCGGTAACCGGCCCGCTCCAGCAGGCTGTCGCGCTTGCTGTCGTGCTCCTCGCGCCCGCGGTGGCTGGCATCGTCGAGCTCGATGACCGCCACCACATCGAAGGCCTTGCTTGCCAGCACGAAGTCGGCCACCTTGCGGTTGAAGGTGGCCCGGGTGGGCATGTCCTTGGCGGTGATCAAGGCCGAGAAGGCAACCTGGGTCAGCACAACGCAGTCGGGGAACGCCTGCTGAAGCCGGTAGAACATCGCCTGCTCGCGCTCGCTGAGCGGCTTCCTGGCCCGGATGGTGCCCAGCGCCTTGCGACGGCCTGCACCCTTCAACATGCCGACCGCGATCGACACGACGACCGCCAGCAGCAGCACCAGCAACATCAGTTGCATCTGTTTTGTCATGCACCTCCCCTTGGGCCTACCGATCGTGAAGCCGGTGGCGTCTGATTCTGGGCCATCGTCAACATCTGACAACCGGCATGGCCGTCCACTCAGTTGTGTAGGCGGGCGTGCGCCGCTCCAGCTTGGTCTCCCAGGAGCCCTGTGGCGCGTGGCGCGGCTTGGCCGAGCCGATGCGGATAGTGCCCTTGCCGAACCGGTCGTTGACGGTGTCCAGAGCCTGCATCAGCCGATCGCGATCGCGAGCCGGCTGGTCATCGCCGAGATCGAGCTCCGCCTGCTCGACCTCTGCCGGCTGCAGGCCCATCAGCATGACACCCGCCTTGGCGAAGTTGAAGCCCGGCTTGTAGATGCCGTGCAGCCCATCCAGCGCGGCGCTGACGATGGCGGCGGTGTCCGCGCACGGCCGGCGCAGCGGCATCACGATCGACCGTGAGTACTGCGCGTCCTTCTTCCTGAACGGACTGGTCCTCACGAAGACCATCACCCGGGCAGCGTGGCTCGCCTGCCCGCGCAGCTTTTCCGCGGCACGAGTGGCGAACTCGGTCACAGCCTCGATCAGCGGCCTCAGCTCGCGTACGGGCTGGCCAAAGGATCGCGTCGACGCGATCTGCTGCCGCGGTTCCGGCGCGTCGCTGAACTCGATGCACGGCGTGCCCTGCAATTCACGCACGGTGCGCTCCAACACCACGGACCAGTTCAGCCGGGCCGTGTTGGCATCGAGCTTGGCCAGTTGGCTGGCCGTCATGATGCCGGCCGCGCGGAGCTGCTCTTCGATGCGCGGGCCGACACCCCAGATATCGCCCACGGGCGTCGCCGCCAGCAGGCCATCAAGCATCTCCGGCGACAGCCTCCCGAGATGGCAGACCTGGGCGTGCTCTGCCGGATAGCTGCCGGGCTTGCGCTCGGCCGACTTGGCGACGTGGTTGGCGAACTTCGCCAAGGTCTTGGTGGGGCCGATGCCCACGCTGCAGGGCAGACTCAACCACTTCAGCACGCGTGCGCGCAACATCCTGGACCTCGCGACCAGGTCGCCCGGCACACCATCGAGCGAGATGAAGGTCTCGTCGATGCTGTAGATCTCCTGCTCGGGCCCCAGCCCGGCAGCCAGGCTCATGAACCTGTCGCTCATGTCGCCGTAGAGGCCGAAGTTGGCAGACAGGGCGACCAGACCGGCGTCCTCCTCGAGATGGCGGAACTGGAAGAACGGCTGGCCCATCTTGATGCCCAGTGCCCGCGCTTCGTCGCTGCGCGCCACCGCACAGCCGTCATTGTTGGACAGGACGACTACGGGCAAGCCATTCAGGCAGGGCCTGAAGACCCGCTCCATGCTGACGTAGGCGTTGTTGATGTCCAGCAAGGCCAGCATGGGCTCACACGGGCATGGACTTGATGGAGGCGGTCACGACGCCCCAGACCTCGACCACCTGGCCCTCCTTGGGCACGACGTCCGGATAGCTCGGGTTGGCGGCCTTCAACTTCACGCGGCCGGCGCGCAGCTGGAGCTGCTTGCAGACGAACTCACCGTCGATCACGGCGATCACCACATGGCCGTTCTTGGCGACCACGGCCTTGTCGACCACGAGCACATCGCCGTCAAAGATGCCGGCGTCGCGCATGGAATCGCCGCGAGCCCGGACAAGGAAAGTGGCCTGCGGATGCTTGACCAGCTGGGCGGTGAGGTCGATGCGCTTGGCACCGATGTCTTCCGCGGGACTGGGGAAGCCCGCGTGGACCGAGACGCCGAGATCCCGCACGTGCAGCGGCGTTGCCTGGACACGGGCCAGGCAGATGGCTGAGGAAAGGCTGATGCGCTGCATACTGGTTTTTTGTACAGTATAGGTGTCGCACTTCGCGGCTCTCCCCCGCAACCGGAGGTCGAACCATGCAAAGCAGCACGCCGACATGGCATCAGGACTGGGTCATCGACCCGGATCCCCTGGCCGCAGCGCAAGCGCGGCACCGCCCCAGCGGCTTCGGCCTCAACCTCAAGGCGATCGCCATGACCATGCCGCCGGGAGATCCACCGTTCGTGGCTGCGATCTATACCGACGACAGCCGCAGCTTCATAGACCAGATGTTCGTGACACACGGAACGCTGGGGTGCCGACACTGGATGGAGAAGAGGAAGCGCGAGGCCGTGGAACTCTGGCGAGCGCTCGGCTTGGACGTCGCCCCTTCGGCCGCGTTGCCTGACCCGCCAATCTGCGAGGTCCAGCGCTGGCGCGACCAGTGGACTGTCGAACGGAACGAAGGGCTGGGCTGGATGGACCTGTTGCACGCCAGCGGCTGGGCTGGGCGGTTCATCTACACGGAAGTGGCAGAGGATGGCCGCATGGGGTGGAGCGCCACGGTGGCCGAAGAATGGGCAGATCGAGTCACCACCGCGCTGACAGCAATGGATGAGGCCAAGGCCGCGCGGCTCCTGCAGGAAACCGAGATCCTGTTGATGGAAGAAGGCTATTTCCACTGCTCACCGAAGCGCCTGGCCAAGCCGTTCAGCGATGACTGGCGCACGCTCTGGACGGTGAAGGAGCGTGAGGGCGAGCAGTGGCTGGTGCACGCCAGCGGCCTGGCTGTGACGCCTGTGTTTGGCGTCGTCGAGGACGATGGTTTGAAGGGCTGGACCTTGCACGTCCAGCCCGGCGACGTCTGCGAGCTGGACTACGAGATGCGGCGCCGCGTCGGCCAGAAGGCGTGGGAGCGAGTTCACGACCAGGGCTGGCAGCTCTGTGTGGAGATGGGCTACGTGGCGCCTCCGGGCGAGACGGTGCACTGACGATGTCGAACAGAAGCCAAGCCACATCCGCCACAGCATCGGCGCTCGCGCTCGAGCCCGCCGCCTGGCCGGCCGACTGGCGCCAGGACTGGGAGATCAAGGAAGAAGGCGACGCGTCGCCGCGCGCGTGGCACCGGAGCGGCCTGTGCTTTTTCTTCGAGTTCGAGCAGATCGACGAGCGTGGCAACTGGGCCTGGGTCGTTTACGACGACGACGACATCTCCCAGAGCCGGCTGTACGAGCTGCAGGGCGAGATGGGTGAAGAGGCCTTTGACACGTTCTCGCTGGTACTGGGCAGCCAGGCCAAGACGCTCTGGCAAGAACGTGGCCACGGCGACTTCACGCTAAACCGGCGGTGAACCCTCGCGTCCAGACTCCCTGGGCAGGTTCGCGGCTCTTCGATATCCATCGGCGCGACCGGCCTCTTCGCCGCGCCACCACCGGACGTCGGAAGTGGCATCGAGGCCCGAATGCAACGGCTACATCGCCTGCCCCGATGCCTAGCCTTTTCTGGTCAGTCCCAGGAGGCCCCATGGAATCGTCCTCGATCCAACTCACCCAAGCCCAGCCCAGCGGCGACCCGTCCGACATTCAGAGGTTGCCGCTCGTGCGTCGACGCACGGGCCTCGGCCGCTCCACGATCTATCGGCTGATGTCGAACGGCAACTTCCCGCGCGCGGTTCAGCTGACACCCCGCGCGGTGGGCTGGCCCAAGGCCGTCATCGACGCCTGGCTGGAAGCCCGCCCGAAGACGGCTCACTGAACTCCGGACGCCCACAGCGCCAGCTTCGTCACGATCCCGACCAACGCCAGCAGCGCGAAGAATCGTGCGACCCACCAACTGGTGAACCAGTAGCGGTGGTTGTTGAAAATCGCGCCGCACAGCCTGAAGAACGCACATAGCGCCGCGACGACGGTCACCAGAACGACAAGCCCTGTCGCCTGGGGGTACTGGTGCACGAGCACGACCCAGGCGAGAGGCCAACCCACCGCATCGGCAGCAGCAAGCAGACGACGCCCAGGCCAATAGGGAGCGTCGGGGCGTGGCTCACGCTGCATCAAGACAATCATTTGCGCCTCCCGCACTCGCGCCTAACTGATCAGCGCGCAGACGCAATGGAATCACCAATCGTCTTCGAGTAGGCACGGCACGGAAACAAATCGTAAAACTGCAGTGGACAAAACAGCACACAGCAAGGAGCGAACGAACGACGCTCCGAAATTTCCTAACTTCTCATCCACTCGAAAACCCTATCAGCACGAGCCACCGAACGCGACGTCTCTGAAAACGTTCGGTGTGACGCGAATGCTGGGACGTCGAGAGACATGGTGGCGACACGGCGGAACGCGCTCGCAACCGTTCGGTGGGCGGTGGACCGATCTAGACAGCCCGTCCACAAAAGTCTGCAATGCGCCCGGGGTATGTCACTCGCCACTCCAGACCCGCCGCAAGAGCGGATCGCTGTCAGGCGCAGCCACCGGAGAAGGGGATGGATCCATCTGACACCGACCGAGGCGCCATCAACCGCGCAAGGCGTAGCGCCATTTTTCGTGCCGCGCACAAGCGCCTAGATCCGATTCCAAGACCGCTAGGCACCAAGCGGTCCGCACTCCACGCTCAGAAGCTTCGACGCACGGCCATCGAAGGTCATGTGGGCCTGGTCAAGACGACCGACAAGCCTGGCACCTGCGTCCTCACATCAGCAGATGGCACGACGGCGTTTGCCGTCAGCAAGATCGCTACCGCGCTGGTCATCGAGAAGCGGCACTGCCCGGCGGAGGGCCCGCGCACTTCGCACGTGATGATGTTCGAGGACGCCACGGTGTTTGATCACTGGTGCGACATCGAGCCGACCCGCTTCGACGACCCACTGCTGTGCGACCAGCTGCGCCGCAAAGGCCATGAGCTCTTCGCCAGCCACGGCTGACCTGGCGAACCTCGCAGCGCCGCCAGACGCTAGCGAACCGGCGCTGCGCGTCGTCCAGCACCTCCCACGGATCCGTCAAGCAGGCACCACGGAGGCGGCCGTCGCGGTGTTCCGGCATCTGCTGGGGATGCTGGGCGCCGATGCAGGCGTCTTCCTCAGCGCCATCACCGACGATGCCATGCGCACATCCGTTCGCGCGCTGCTCGCCTGCGATCCTCGATGGGTGATCGAGTACTCGCGAGACGGCTGGCACGAGCGAGATCCGTGGCTGCGGTATGCCATGGACTGCCAAACGCCAGTCCGAAGCGCGGACCTGTTCGTGCACCCCTGGGAAGAGGAGTTCGCGCAGAGGGCCTCAGCGCTCGGCTTCGCGTCGGCTGTCGTGGTCCCTGCCCCCACCAGCTTCGGAGCCGCGCGCGTTGGCGTATTGGTGCTGGGATCGAACCAGGCCGGCTATTGCGACGGCGAGAGCTTCCAGCTGGTTCAAATCGTCGCCAGGGCGCTGGCGATGGAGCTCCACGAGTGGCTGCTGCGCACCATCCGCGACGACCTGCTGGAACGGTCACGAATCACACCCGACCAGATTGAACTACTTCGCTACGAAGCGGCCGGTCACAGCAGCAAGTCGATTGCTGCCGAATTGGGTATTGAACCCAGGGTCGTGGACCGGCGATTCCAGCGCGTCTGCGAAAAGCTCGATGCCCCGGATCGTCGAATCGCCGTCCGCATAGCGCGCTTGTACGACCTGATCTGACGCGAGAGTGGCATCGGGGCCCAAATGCCACCGCCGACCAGAGCCGCCCGAAAACTAATTTGACTTCATGGCTCTTTCGAGAGCTGAACGAAACGCCAGCGATGGCGCACTTCATTCGAGGTCAAAGCCATGAAGTTCCAGCTTTTCGAGCAGAAGCCCAAGCACGGTGACACCGGCGTCTGCTTGCGGGTCAGCGGACTCGATCTGCCCCTCTGCCGCCTTGGCACCTTCGTCATCTGCCTGGCTACGCTGGCGCCCGCACCAGCACACGCAGTCGACGGGTGCACGGTCTTGCTGTGCCTCGCAGCCCCCAGCTGGCGGTCGATCGAGCAGTGCGTGCCGCCAGTGCGCCAGTTGCTTCGAGACCTCGCGCGCGGCAAGCCCTTCCCGACCTGCAGCATGGCCAGCGCCGGCAACTCGGCGACACACTCGTGGTCCGCGGCGCCGGACTTCTGCCCGCCCCAGTACACGCGCATCTACGACGGTCCCAATGGCCCGGTCTACACCTGCGACTACACCGGCGCAATCTCGGTGTCCGTGGATGGCCTGCCCTTCGCGCGGACCTGGTGGTCGATGGACGGCGACTCCGTGACGGAGTTCAGCCCCACGGCCAAGGTGCAGCTCGGCTCCTGGGACAAGCGCTTCGACGACGAGTTCGCGGCGTGGCTGGCGATGCGCCCGGCGCTCGATCCGACCCTCCACTGAAAGCCCGCCATGGACACCACAGCGTTCGTGGCGCTGGCGCTAGCCTGCGCGCCCTCCGTCCACATCAATACGGCCGAGGCACTGGTCAGGGTTGAAAGCAGCTTCAACCCCTGGGCCATCGGCGTCGTCGGCGGTGCGCTGCTGCGCCAGCCCGCAAGCCGCGCAGAAGCGCTCGCCACCGCGGCCGCCCTGCAAGGCAGCGGCTGGGACTTCAGCGTCGGCCTGGGCCAGATCAACGTCCGCAACTTCGCGCGCCTCGGCTTGACGCTGCAGACGGCGTTCGAGCCGTGCTCGAACTTGGCCGCCATGCAGGTCGTGCTGACCGACTGCTTCGACAGGGCGGCAGCCAGCGGCCACCACAAACAACGCGCGCTTCGGCAGGCCCTGTCCTGCTACTACAGCGGCGACTTCTCCACGGGTTTCCAGCACGGCTACGTGCAACGGGTCGTCCACGCGGCGCCCAGCCTCCCGCCATCCCGGCAACCAACCCGCTCGAAGGAGAAATCATGAAGCGCATCGCCCATCTGCAGCACGCCATTCCGGCGTTCGCCCTCCAACTGGCTGTCGCCGCCTCGTCGCCGGCATACGGGGCGGGTTTCGACAAGGTCAACGACACGGTCACCAACGTCAACACCATCCTAGTCACCATCTCGATCGCCGTCGTGACCATCGCGATCATCTGGGCCGGCTTCAAGATGATCTTCCAGGGTGCCAGGCTGGCCGATGTCGCCAATGTGTTGATCGGCGGCACGCTGGTCGGTGGCGCTGGCGCCATGGCCGCCTACATCGTCAGCTGAGCCATCGAGACGGCCATGCAAGGCGAAGTGATCTACAAAGGCGCGACACGTCCGGCGATGAAGCTGGGCGTGCCCCTCATGCCCCTCGTGGTGCTGTTCGGCGGCGGCATGCTGCTGATCATGTGGGGCGGTGCCCTGATCAGCTGGTGGATCACCCTAGGCGTGGTCGTTGCCATCGTGCCCACTTTGTTCTGGATGCGCTTCGTCACCAGCAAGGACGACCAGCGCTTCCGGCAGATGTTCGTCGCCCTGAAGCTGCGCCTGCACGACCGCAACCGTCGGGTCTGGTGCGCGCGCAGCTATTCGCCCAATCTCTGCCGGGGAGCCCGCGATGCTTGGCATTCCTAACGGCAACAGCGGGACACACCGGCGTGCATTGCCCGGCATGTGGCCTCGCTTCTGGAAGGCGGCTCGGGCCGAGAACCCGCTGGCCGCGTTCGTCCCCTTCTCTTCCTTGGTGACGCCGCACGACGTCATCACCCGCGGCGGCGACTACCTGCGGGTCTGGCGTCTCGACGGCGTCAATTTCGAGGCCGCCGATGAGCACCTCGTCGCCGACCGGCATGAGGCCCTGTGCAGCCTGCTGCGCAACCTCGCCGGCGGGCAGTGGGCGGTGTGGACCCATCGCTTGCATCGCGTTGTCTCCGATGCTCTAGATCACCCAGAGGAGCAGGGCTTTGCGCGCCAGCTGTCGCAGACCTACCAGTCCAAGCTAGCCGAGCGACAGATGATGAGCAACGAGCTGTACCTCACGCTCGTCTACAGGCCCAACGCCTCCCGCATCGGCCGAGCACTGCAGCCTCGGCAGCGCACGCGCCAGCACATCGCCCAAGCGCAGGCCGACAACCTGCGTGTCATGGAGGAACGCTCCGCGCTGGTGGATCGCGTGCTGCGAGGTTTCGGGCCTCAGCTGCTTGGCGAGCGCCAAGGCACCCACCAGACCTATTCGGAGCTCGCAGAGTTCCTGGGCTACCTCGTCAACGGCACTTGGCGCCCGGTCCCAATGAAGGCGGGCGCCCTCTTCCGCACCTTGCCGTCTGCCAGGCTTTCATTCGGCGGGGACAAGCTGGAACTGCGCCAGGGCGAAACGCGTCGCTACGCTGCGCTGGTCGACATCAAAGAATACGCGGACGCCGTCGAACCCGGCGTGCTCAACGCCTTGCTCTACGAACAGAGCGAGTTCATCGAAACGCAGAGCTTTTCGATCCTCCCGCGCCGGGACGCCATGCGCGCGCTGGAACGCCAGCGCGACCAGCTGATCGCCAGCGACGACGTCGTTGCCAGCCAGATCGCAGACATGGACGTCGCCCTCAATGAGCTGGGGGACGGTCAGATCTGCATGGGCGAGTACCACTACTCCCTGATCGTGTTCGGCGACGACGTCGCGGATGCCGGACGCCGCGCAGCAGGGGCGATTGGCGCAGTGGGCGAAGCGTCCAGCCTGCAGATGTCGCCGGTGGACCTGGTGGCCGACGCAGCCTGGTTCGCCCAGATGCCGGGCAACTGGCGGTGGCGACCACGGGACGCCAAGCTGTCCTCGCGCGCATTCGCCGCGCTGGCCAGTGGTCACAACTTCGCCAGCGGCAAGCGTGACGGAAACCCCTGGGGTCAGGCGCTGGCGCTGCTGCGCACGCCGTCGGGACAACCGTTCTACCTCAACCTGCACAGCAGCCCCGAGGACGAAGACTCCGAGGACAAGAAACTACCGGGCAACACGCTGCTGATCGGCTCCACCGGCGTGGGCAAGACCACGCTGGAGATGTTCCTGCTGACGCTGACCCGCAAATGGACCCCGGCGCCGCGCCTGGTGCTGTTTGACCTGGACCGCGGCTGCGAGATCGCGCTGCGAGCCCTGGGCGGCACCTACTTCACGCTGGAAGCCGGCAAGCCCACGGGTTGCAACCCCCTGCAGTGGGAGCCAACACCGGCCCGCATACAGTTCTGGGAGCAGCTCATCAGAACGCTCGTCACGTCGACGGCGATCCCGCTGATGCCCGCAGACGAGCGCGCGATCGCGCATGCCGTTAAGTCCGTGGCCCTGATGCCCGCCTCACTCAGGCGCCTCTCGACCGTGCGTCAAAACCTGCCCAAGTCCGGCGAGAACAGCCTCTACGAGCGGCTGGGACGCTGGTGCGAAAGTGGCGCGCTAGGTTGGGTGTTCGACCGGACCGAGGACCGCCTGCAGAACCTGAAAGCTGCCAACGTCATCGGCTTCGACACGACCGAGTTCCTCGACCTGCCTGAAGTCCGGACGCCAGTCATGATGTACCTGCTGCAGGTCATGCAGGAACTGGTCAACGGCGAGCGCCTGATCTACGTGATCTCCGAGTTCTGGAAGGCGCTCGATCACGAGATCTTCAGCGACTTCGCCAAGCAGAAGCAGAAGACGATCCGCAAGCAGAACGGCCTCGGCATCTTCGACACGCAGAGCCCGTCTGACGTGCTGAAACACCCGATCGGCAGGACCATGGTCGAGCAGAGCGTCACCAAGATCTTCCTGCCGAACTCGGAAGCCGTTCGCGAGGAATACGTCGATGGATTCGGCCTCAGCGACGCTGAGTTCGAGATCGTCCGCAGCCTCAGCGCACAAGGCGGTCGCCGCTTCTTGGTCAAGCAGGGCCACGCCAGCGCCGTCTGCGAACTCGACCTGGCCGGCCTGGAGGACTTCATCACGGTGCTCTCAGCCACCACTGACAACGTGACGTTGCTGGACGAGATCCGTGCCGAGGTTGGCGACGCCCCCGCAGACTGGCTTCCCGTCCTGACCAGAGAGGTTCAGCATCGCAGGCTCCGCAACGTTAGGAGCACGCCGTGAACAAACTCGTCAGCATCCTGACCGTGGCCGCTCTCGGAGCAGCCGCAACTCCGTCCGAGCCCCAGTTCGTCAAGGGGAATGAAGCCGTCAGGGTACGGCCGGACGGCACGAAGCAGGTGGAGACGCCGCCACCGCCCAAAGGCGGCACGCTGCCGCCGCCCTGCGCAGCAGCCAAGCCAGGCTGCACCGCGGCCGGATGGCTCATGGTCGAGACCGTGCAGGGCCTGCAGGAATGCACCGAGTTCTACGCACGTCCGGGAACTTGCCGAACGTCGACCTATGGGTCGGAAAAGCGTTCGCGGCGCTGGATCGTCAAGACGGGCGAGCAGTGGATGCAGTGCCCAAGGCCTGAGATTACGAACCGCTGCGTTAGCACCAAGGCTCTTCCAAACATCGAAGTTCAGTAGTGGAGGCTCGCCATGTTCACCTGGGTCGGATCGCAATTTGACAGTGTGCTCAACACGTACGTCGTTGGCGTGGTGTCGGCGCTCATCGCCGGAATCACGCCGATTGCGGTCACATGCATGACCATGTGGATCATCCTGTACGGCTGGGCCGTCGTCCGCAACGAGGTGTCGGAGACCGTCCCCGCCTTCATGTGGAAGGTCTTCAAGATCGGCCTCGTGCTTGCCGTCGCCCTGCAGTCGGGGTTCTATATCAGCACGGTGTCAGATACCGCCAACGCCCTAGCCGCTGGCGTCGCAACGACGTTCCAGCCGGCATCCGCCGACCCGACCACGATCAGTGGCCCCTACGCACTGCTCGACAAGTTCAACGACGACGCTAGCCAGCTCGTCATCGATCTGCTGAAGGACGGCGGTTGGACGAGGCCGGAGTTGTGGTTCGCTGCCGCCGTTACGGCAATCGGCAACGTGGTCTTCCTCTGCTTGGCGCTGTATGTGGTCACGCTCGCCAAAGTGTTCCTGACGTTCACGATCGCCGTGGGTCCACTGTTCGTGCTCTGCCTCGCCTGGCGACCAACGGCCAAGTTCTTCGACAGCTGGCTGTCCATGCTGTTGAACGCGGTAGTCCTGACTTGGATCGCCTTCTTTGCGCTCGGACTCAGTGCATACATGGGCCAAACCATCGTTCAGACCATTCATGACCATGGGGGCTTTGCAGGCCCCACCTTCAACGCTGTGGGTGAGTCCATGAAGTACTGCATCGTCATGGTCCTGATGGCGATCCTCTGCTTCCAGGCGCCCAGCCTCGCCGCCGCGTTGGCCGGTGGTCCCGCCATCCAACAGGGCGTGCAGATGGTGCAGAACGTCCTGATGGTCGCAGGCCTGCATTCGCGCAACGGCGGGAAGCCTGACGGCGCCGGCGCCCAAGGCGGCGTAGTGCGGGCCGGGACCGGCATGTCCTATACCGCTGGTCGCGCCACGAGTCGAGCAGCTGGCGCCGCAGCGTCCGCCATCAACACTGGCGCTGCAGGCCTTGCACATGCAGGAACAGCAGCCGTCCGGATGGCCGCCTACAAGCTCGCCGCCCTCCGCGGCCGCACCTGAACTCCGTCCACCAGGGAGATCGATCATGCACCTTCGTCTCAAGCTCGCCGCTGCAGTAGTCGCGGCATCAGCCGTCACCGGCGCCCACGCCAGTGGCATCCCTGTCATCGATGTGGCCAACCTGCTCCAAACCGTGCAGCAGGTCCTCAACGACATCACCGAGATCCAGAACCAGGTCCAGCAGATCACCCAGCTGCAAGACCAGCTCAAGAGCATTAACGGCGTCCGCAACCTCGGCAACGTCTTCAACAGCACGGCGCTGATGAACTACGTGCCTGCCAATGCCTACGTCAAGTTCGAAGCGCTGGGCACCTCGGGTTACGGCGGCCTGACGTCGACCGCCAAAGCGCTGCGCGATGCGGGCATGGTCTACAACTGTCTCAACCTGGCAGGCTCCGCGCGCACGAGCTGCCAGGCATCGCTCGCGCAGCCCTACCAGTACAAGGGCCTGCTCCAGGACGCCATGAAGTCTGCCTCGGGCCGCCTGAGCCAGATCCAGTCACTGATGGGCCAGATCAATGCCACGCAGGACCAGAAATCGGTGCAGGAGATCCAAGCCCGCATCGGCGCCGAGAACGCGTTGTTGGCCCACGAGATGTCGCAGGTGCAGATGCTGCAAGGCATGGCCGAGAGCGACGAGCGGATCGCCCGATCCCGTGACCGGGAGCGCCAGTACGAGATGCTGAACCGAACCGGCAAGGTCTCCGACTACCTGCCCTGACCCAGGCGACCACCACCGCCCACCACAAGCGAGGTCCCCATGAGTGCCGTCCTGACGCCAGGAAGAGCCGCTGCATTGCCGAAACCCTCTTCGGTCGCATCGGACAACCCCGACCAAGCCGCCGTATTCGGAGCCAACGCTGCTTGGGAAGTGGATCGGGCGATGCAGCTCGAACGTTCTGAGCGCCGTGCCTGGCAAGTTGCGCTGGCCTCCGGCGTGATCGGCCTTGTCGGCATCGCGGCGGTGTTCGTCCAGGGTCCGCTGCGGCGCGTCGTCGAGATTCCGATCGTTGTGGACCGCGTCACCGGCGAAGCCACCGTCCAGCAACGTCTCGATGTGGAAACCATCCCGCCGCTGGAGGCGCTCGACAAGCACAACCTCGCCGCCTTCGTGCGCGCCCGGGAGGGCTACAGCTGGGCGTTCCTGCAGCGCGACTTCGACCAGGTTTCACGCATGGCCATCCCGGCCGTGTTCGCGGACTACAACCGGCAGTTCGAGGGCGACGCCGCGCTTCACAAGCGGATTGCGGGCGCTCAAGACTGGCGCATCACTGTTGTCAGCGTCCGCTTGGCCGCCGCAGGCCGTGCCGGCAACAACGGGGAGGCGACGGTCACCTACGAAAAGGCGGTCCATCTTACCGATCGTAGTCTGCCGGACATCGTGACACGCCACGTCGCCAGCGTCGTCTTCGAGTACCAGCCCAAGGTGCTGGCGAAGGAGCGAGATCGGTTGGAGAACCCCTTCGGGTTCGTCGTCACCGCCTACCGCTCGGACTCCGAGATCAACACCGCGTCGCCGGGAGCCAAGCCATGAAGCCCATCCTCCTGGCCCTGGCCGCTGCGTCGATGCAAGCCCTTGCGGCGTCGCCAACCCGTGATGCCCGTGACGCGCGCTTGCGCGATGTCACCTACGACCCGCAGGCGGTCGTGACCGTCCCCGTCAAGCGCGGCGTCGTGACCCTGGTCACCCTCGACGCCGACGAATCCATCAAGGAGGTCGCTGCAGGCCTGGGCGGCGACTGCAGCAAGTCCGAGTCGGCCTGGTGCATCGCGGCCCAGCCCGGCGGCCACACCATGTTCGTCAAGCCCAAGAGCACGGCCAACACGCCGAACAACCTGGCAGTGGTCACCGACCGGCGCACGCACACCTTCAAGTTCGTGGTGCTGCCTGACGGCGCCGCCCAGCCACCCGTGTTCCGGCTCCAGGTCAGGGCACCAGCGCGCGTCGCACGGCCCGCCTATCCAGTGGCAGTGCCTCAAGCACCTGTCTTGCCGCCCCTTGTTGTGGCCCCGCTACCGCAGCCCGAAGAGCTCGTCGCTGAGCGCCTGCAGGCCAAGCCGCAGGTGATGAACACCCAGTACACGATGGCCCAAGGTCGCGCCTCTGAGGACATCGTGCCCACGCTGGCGTTCGACGACGGCCGCTTCACCTACCTGCGGTTCCCAGGGAATCGCGAGGTGCCGGCCGTGTTCCACGTCCGCGGCGATGGCGGCGAAACGCTGGTCAACGCCAGGATGGAAGACGACCTCCTCGTCGTCGACCGCGTCAGCCGGCGCTTGATGCTTCGCGCGGGCAACGCCGTCGTTGGCCTCTGGAATGAGGCCTTCGATCCGGACGGCGTGCCGCCTGAGGGAGGCGCAACGGTTCCCGGCATCCAGCGCGCGCTTCGGCCGATCGATTCGTCCACGCGAGACACCCATCGGGGAGTTGCACCATGACTGCCGCCGCACCTGCCCCTGCTGATGCCGACGGCCTGGAGGTCGGTACGAACGCCGGAACCGGCGAGTTGTCCGCGCTGCCGGGCGAGCTCGGAGTTCCCGACGTTGCCACCGAGCAGCGGACATCGATCTCCGGCAAGGGCATTGCTGCCCTGGTCCTGATGATCGGGTCACTGGCCGGTGTCTCAGCGTTTGGCATCCATCGGTTCGCGACGAGCGGCAAGCACAAGGCCGACACCCAGTCCGTGCGAGCTGGCGACAAGCCGGCCGCTGCGTCTGTGGACACGCGCAAGCTCGAGCTGCCGTCGTCGGCTTCTTCCGCAGCATCGGCGGTGGCAAGCATCGGCACCCCACGCGTCCCTGGGCTGGTGCCGGATGAAACCGACGAAGCCGAGCCCATTGGCGTTCGTCGCACTGGCGCGGCAAGCCCCGGCCGCGCCGGAGCGAAGCAAGTCACCCCCGAGGATGCACCGATCCTGTTGGTGTCGTCGCGGCCGGCCACCGTCACAAGCTCGGACGGCTCGGGCCGGCGACCGGAGGGCTCGGGAACGGGCCAACAGAACGGCGCCGCATCGTCTGACGACGCCGCCGATCCCTTGGCGGCTACTTCGCGGAACCTTGACGCCTACCAACGCCAACTCCAGGGCCTTCTGAACCAACTGACCAAGACGGCAGAGCTTGCCGCCGACCAAGGCGGCACGGTGCCCAGCTCATCGCTGCTCACGCCACCGCCCGCCGCTGGGCTCAGCGCCGTGCCTGCAGGTGGCTCGGGAGGCGGCCTCTTCGGGGGGCAACTGCAGCGATCGGCGACACCCAGCGTGGTCGCACGCCAGCTTGGCAATGCCAGCCTGATCCTGCCGCAGGACACGTCGTTCACCTGCGCGCTCACGACCCGCGTGATCAGCGCGACATCGGGCCTGGTGGGCTGTGTGGTGCAGCGCAACGTCTACAGCGCGGACGGCCGCATCGTCCTGGTGGAGCGCGGCTCCCACGTCAGCGGCGAGTACCGCATCGCTTCTGTGAAGCCGGGCATGGTGCGCATCCCCGTGCTCTGGACGCGGATCCGCACACCGCTGGGCGTCGTCGTGGACATCGATTCGCCAGCGACCGGCCCGCTCGGCGAGTCGGGCATCGACGGCTATGTCGACAACCGCTGGGGTGAGCGCATCGGCGCCGCCATGCTGCTGTCGTTGATCGATGACTCGGTGAAGCTGGTCATTCAGAACCAGAGCAACGAGCGACAGGGGGACACCATCGTCTTGCCATCGACGACAGCCAACACGAGCAAGCTGGCCGAGAAGGTGCTGGACAGCACGATCAACATCCCGCCGCTGGTCTATCAGAACCAGGGCGGCATCGTCGGCGTCTACGTTGCGCGCGACGTGGACTTCTCTTCCGTCTACGAGCTTCGGCCCACAGGGGCTAACGCGCGATGAACACCGACGCCCTCACCCGCGACGCGACCGCCGAAGGCTGGTGCGGTGACGCCACGTCCGTCGTGGAGTTCCTGCGCCCGCTGCGTCAGCACCTCGACGCTCCCGATGTGCTAGAGGTCTGCATCAACCGGCCGGGCGAGCTGCTGATCGAGAGCACCAAGGGTTGGCAGATGCTAGGAGCGCCTGAGATGTCGCACGAGCGGTGCACGTCGCTGGCCACGGCGGTCGCCACGTACTGTGACCAGCAGATCAACCAGGAGCGACCGCTGCTGTCGGCAACGCTTCCCAGCGGGGAGCGCGTCCAGTTCGTCATCCCGCCCGCCGTCCCGCGCGGCACCGTGTCCATCACGATCCGCAAGCCCTCCAGCGTCATCAAGGGCCTGGCCCAGTTCGAGCTCGAAGGCCTGTTCGAACGTGCGAGGTGCGTCGGCCGCGAGGCGACTGGCGAGATCAGTCCACATGAGGCGGAACTCGTCGCCAATCGCGACGCCGGCCGCTATGCCGAGTTCCTGCGGCTGGCGGTACGGGCCTGCCAGACCATCGTCGTCAGCGGCAAGACCGGGTCCGGCAAGACGACATTCATGAAGGGCCTGGTCGAAGAGGTGCCCAGCCATGAGCGACTGATCACGATCCAAGACACGGCGGAGCTGACGCTTCCGAACCACCCGAACGCCGTCCACCTGTTCTACAGCAAGGACGCCCAAGGCACGGCGCGCGTCACGGCGAAGTCCCTGCTGGAGACTTGCCTCCGCATGAGGCCCGATCGGATCTTTCTCGCCGAAGTCCGCGGCGACGAGTGTTTCCACTTCGTCCGCCTCGCGGCCTCTGGGCACCCGGGAAGCATCACGAGCGTGCACGCCGGCAGCTGCGCGCTGGCTTTCGAGCAGATGGCCCTCATGATCCGGGAGACCGGTGCAGGCAGCGGGCTGCGCATGGATGAGATCAAGCGGCTGCTCGGCATCGTCGTCGATGTCGTCGTGCAGTTCGATCGCGACGAGCGTGGCCGGTTCATCTCCGAGATCCTGTACGAGCCCCGCAGTCAGCGAGTTGGTCAGTGCGGCACGAATGCGGGGGGCGCGTCATGAGCGATGTCACCGCCCTCCCCTCCGCCAGTTGGCCGACGGGCCGCAAGGTCGCCGCCATCGTGTTTGGCGTGGTTGCCTACGCCGCGCTGGCGGTAGCGGCCGTCTATCTGTCCGGCGTGCTGTTCCTGCTGCTGAACAAGGCCAACCCGGTCCAGGCCCAGCTCACCAGCATCGTGCGGTACTGGCAGCTCTACGCCGACGACGCCATGCTGCGCAAACGGCTGCAGATCGCCATCGGCGCGTCCGGCTCTGGACTGCTGGTAGTGCTGCCAGTCGCCCTTGTCGTTGCCGCGAGACCAAAGCGGGCACTTCATGGCGACGCGCGCTTCGCGACGCCGACCGAGGTCACGTGTGCGGGGCTGACACGGGCCGGTCAGGGTCCAGCGATCTTGGTCGGCAAGTACCTGGGCAAGTTCCTCACCCTGTCCGGGCAGCTGTCGGTGATGTTATCGGCGCCGACGCGCAGCGGCAAAGGTGTCGGCATCGTGATCCCGAATCTGTTGAACTGGCCAGACTCTGCGGTCGTGCTGGACATCAAGGGCGAGAACTACGCGATCACGGCAGGCTTCCGGGCCGCCTGCGGCCAGCGAGTCTTCGCGTTCTCGCCGTTCGACGACGAGGCCCGCAGCCACCGCTGGAACCCGCTATCGGCGGTCCGGACAGACGAGCTGCATCGCGTCAGCGACCTGCTGGCCATAGGCCAGGTGTTCTTCCCCAACGATGCGGGCGGCACGTCGTCGGAGGCGTTCTTCAACGACCAGGCGCGCAACCTGTTCCTCGGGCTCGGCTTGATGCTCCTGGAGTCGCCGGAGCTGCCGCGCACGATGGGCGAGATGCTGCGGCAATCGTCGGGCAAGGGGCAACCGCTCAGCGCCCACCTGGCGCAGCTGATCAGCCAACGCGATGAGCAGCAGCGCCCCTTCTCGCTGGAGTGCGCCGACGCACTGCGGCGCTTGCTGTCCACCTCGGACAACACCCTGTCCAGCATCGTCGCGACATTCAATGCACCGCTGACGATATTCGCCGATCCCATCGTGGACGCCTCCACCAGCGCTGATGACTTCAGGCTGGAGGACGTGCGCCGCCAGCGCATGACGGTATACGTCCGAATCCCGCCACATCGCCTGTCCAGCGCCAAGCCGCTCCTCGCCCTGTTCTTTTCCCAGCTCGTCGGCCTCAACACGCAGCACCTTCCCGAGCACGATCCGACGCTCAGGCACCAGTGCCTGCTGGTCAACGACGAGTTCACATCGATGGGCCGCGTGCATGTCATCTCCTCGGCGGCCGCCTTCCTGGCTGGCTACAACCTCAGGCTGCTGACCATCGTCCAGGCCATGTCCCAGCTCGACGCCGTCTACGGCGAAAAGGATGCCCGCACGTTCGCGACCAACCACGGCCTCCAGATCCTCTACGCGCCGCGCGAGCAGAGGGACGCCGACGAGTACAGCGCTATGCTCGGGCAGTACACCGAGCGCGCGACGTCACGCGGCCGCACCCAGTCCTTCAGCGGCCACGGACACACCTCCGTCAGCCGCAACGAGAGCGACCAGCGCCGCGCGCTGCTGCTGCCCCAGGAGTTCAAGGCCCTGGGCAGCGAACGCCTCGTGATCGTGCTGGAGAACTGCAAGCCGATCCTCGGCGAAAAGATCCGCTACTACCGCGACAAGGCGTTCAAGGCCAGGCTGAGATACGCACCCGTGGTGCCGCGCATGGACATGGATCTGCATCTCGCCCGCGTGCAGGGACGCTGGCGCTATGCCGACGATGAGCTGCCGGCCGGCGAAGGCATTGACTTCCAGACCCTGGCCCACGACACGGCGCAACTGCCGGAGGACTTCAGCGGCCCAGCCGACGAGCTCGCCGAGACCCTGCTCGACTTCTTCACGGCCATGAGCGCGGCGAACGGCGGCGGCGAGGTCGAGCCAATGCCAGACGACGACGGCGTGCTGATCGAACACGCGCAAGAGTCGGAACGCGAACTCGTCCAGGCCACCGAGTACATCGACATCTGAGAGGTGACGTCATGCGTACCGCAATCCTTCTGAGCCCGGTCCTGATGAATCTGGCCCTGCTTGCCTCCTGCAGCTCCCCACCCAAGCCCCCCACGGTCGACGAGGCCAACAAGCGGCCCGTCAACTCGTCGATAGCCGTCGAGCTGCAGGTCTGCAAGAACGAACTGCACAACACCCACCTCTTCGCCTCCGAATCGAATCGCGTTGCGGACGCGATGTCCGCGACCCTCGCCAGCATCGCGGCGCAACAGCAGGTCTTGGAGAGCATGCGCGCACCTCAGGCGCCACCCATGCAGGGAAACGCCGTGCTGACAATCCGATTCAGCTACGGCAGCACGCGCGTTGAGCTGCCTGCCGGCGCCGACAAGGAACTGGTTGCAGCGGCCAAGTCGGCACCGCTGGTGATGCTCCGCGGTAGGACGGACGGCCAAGCCGACACACCCGCCGAAAGCCGACTCGCCCGCGGGCGGGCGGCAGCCGTCCGGGACTATCTGGTCGTAGCCGGTGTCGACCCTTCGCGCATTCGAACGACCTACCAACCTTCAGGCGACCACGTCGCCGAGAACGTCAGCGCCGGCGGGCAGGCCTTGAACCGGAGGGTCGAGATCGAGGTCTACCGCGTCATGCCCGTCGCCCTGAGCGTCGACCGCTGATCCCGTCGGGAGACCATCATGGATGCCAACTCTCCAGCTCCAACAGCAACAACATCGCCGAGCGGCGGAACCGTTGAGCCTGCAGGCAAAGCCGGCCAGGCCAGGGACAAGTCGCAGATGCAGCTTGAGCTGCGCGGTGAGAGGTACGAGCTTCGGGATCCGTTCGCCGAGGTGACATACCGCACGACGACGCTCGACAGCATGATCGCCAAGGCCAAGGAACTGGGCGCGAGCCGCTTCACGGCCATCGCTGACGACGGCGTGCGCACTCCGATCTTGAAGGTCGGCAGGAAGTGGCAGCGCGGCGATCCATTGCCCGTCCGAGCGGAGCGCCCGCTCGACCTAGGTCCCGCAAACGGCGACCGACCAGACGCACCTGCGGGCAAGGCACACCAGGCGCCAGAGACGGCCATCCAGACCCACCAGCCGGTTGCGAAGGATCTTGCAAGGCTCGAATCCGAGGCCGAGCGCGCCGCGTTGGTGGCCAAGCTACAGACAGCGCTCCAGGAGCGCTACATCATCAAGCATGCGCCCGTCAGCATAGGCGACGTGAAGATCGGCCACACCGAGTACCGCTTCAGGGGCGACAGCTCACGGGTCGCCTTCACCGAGTCGACGTTCAAGCTGGCGACCGAAACGAACAGCCCGTCGGTGGCCAGATCTATGGTCGATGTCGCCCAGGCTCGCGGCTGGAACGGCCTGCGCGTATCCGGCAGCGAAGACTTCCGGAGGCTCGTGTGGCTGGAAGCCTCCGTTCGTGGCGTGAAGGCGATTGGCTATGAGCCACACCCGGAGGATCTCGACGTTCTGCGGCGGGAACGGCAGGCACGTCAGAGCAATCGGATCGAACCCACCAAGGAGCCAGTCGCAGCAGCAGGAAACGAGAAGTCATCCGCACGCGGCAGTGGTGGCCGCAAAGCCGTCGTCGCGGCCATCGAGGCAGTTCTTGTCGCCAGGGGCGTACCGGCAACGCGGCGCGAAGCAGTGTTGGCCGCCGCCAACGAAAAGCTCGTCCAACGCGTCCGTCGGGGTGAGGAACCGAAGGTCAAGATCTACGACAAGACGGCGCAACCACAACGCTCGCCAGCGCCACCAATTCCGGAGCCCGGCCGCACTCGAGATCGCCAGGTCGCCGCCCTCTTGAGGTGACCCCGTGGAAGCACTACTACATGAAGAAGGTCAGCTGGCCGCCTATGCCATCGACGGCAGCCAGTACGGCGCGGGCTCACCTGGCTTTGTGGAGGCCATTGCGCGCGCGCACGCATCGCAATGGCGACCACGCTGCATGTGCAGGCAAGGGGGCATTGAGACCTACGTGGCAAAGCTCAACGATGGATACGTCGTGAAGCGCATGCCTGATACGGGCAACCAGCACGCTGCGACCTGCCCACACTTCGAGCCAGCCGCCGAGGCGTCCGGCCTGGCGGCGCTGTCAGGTACGGCAATACGGGAGGATCCGGTTACTGGGCTGACCTCGCTGAAGCTGGACTTCAGCTTGTCGAGGTCTTCGCCCCGATTGGTGTCCACCCGCACTTCGGTATGTGCGACGCCAAAGACGCCGAGTAGTCCTCGCCTCTCAATGCGCGGGCTTCTGCTATTGCTGTGGGAACATGCTGGGTTGATGCGGTGGCAGCCCGGATTCGCGGGCAAGCGCCCGTGGGCAACGGTGCGCCGACGGCTGCTCCAAGCATCGTGCGGCAAGATCGTTGGTGGGAAACCGCTGGTGGCGAGGCTTTTCGTGCCCGAGCCGTTCTCGGTAGAGCAACGGGACGCACAGAACCGCCGACGGGCGACCTTCTGGTCTATGGCGGCCCCGAACTCTGCAGCCTCTGGTCAGCTTCTTTTGTTGATCGGCGAACTGAAGGAAATCGCGCCCGCACGCTGCGGATTCAAAGCGGTCATCAAGCAGATGCCCGACCAAGGTTTCCTCATTGAGGAACGCCTCTACAACCGAATCACACGACGGATGCAAGCGGCGCTTTCGCTCTGGAATGCCAACGACCAGATCCGCATGTTGATAATCGCGACATTCGCCGTCGGCGCGTCTGGCGTACCCACAATTCGGGAGCTGGCCCTGGTGCCCACAACTCGGGAGTGGCTGCCGGTCGACCACGTGTTCGAACATCAACTCGTTGCTCGCCTTGTCGCTGAAGAACGCAGTTTCCTGAAAACTGCGAACCTCGATCCTCAATCGCCCGGACATCTTGCCTGCGCCACGCTGATCGACTGCCCGAGGTCGCAACCAGAGCTATTCGTGATCGCTTACGACGAGCAGGCAATGGACATCGATTCAGTAAGCGAATCTACGGTCGGTACTACATGGACATGGCGCGTAGCTGATGGCACCATGCCAGCACTCCCTTGGCAATGACTCGGTCTTGTTCCTAGCGGTGGTCAATCATTGGGCCTGGCGAGCTATTGCGGATTGTTCGCCAGGCAGCAGGAGATGGGCGTGCCACTATCTTTCGCGGCACCAATTCGACTTCTCGCTGCCAGCTTGTGTGCCTGTGTGACTACGCATGCTTACCTGACATCTCGTCGTCCATGAATCGCTGCATGGCCTCTGAGGCCCGCGCCTCCTTGTCCTTCAGCGCGGCAAGTGAATCGCCCCGGATTTCCTAGACACCCGTGAGCCGTTGGGAATGGCGTCGTTCGAACTCGACCGGCGAAGTGTCGCCGGCAGTGCCGTGGCGCCGCTTGGGGTTGTAGAACATCTCGATGTAGTTGAAGACGTCGGCGCGGGCGTCGTTGCGCGTGGCGTAGACCTGGCGGCGGATGCGCTCGCGCTTGAGCAACTGGAAGAAGCTCTCGGCCACGGCGTTGTCGTGGCAGTTGCCGCGCCGGCTCATGCTGCTGACCAGGTTGTGGTCCCGCAGGAACTTCTGCCATTCGTGGCCGGTGAACTGGCAGCCCTGATCGGAGTGCACCGTGACGGCTTGTTTGGGCTGGCGCCGCCATAGCGCCATCAGCAGTGCATCCAACACCAGGTCGGTGTCGATGCGACTGCCCATCGACCAGCCCACGACGTGGCGCGAGAACAGGTCCACCACGACCGCCAGATACAGCCAGCCCTCGTGCGTGCGGATGTAGGTGATGTCGGTCACCCACGACTGGTTGGGCTCGGCCACCGTGAACTGGCGCTGCAGATGGTTTGGTGCGACCACGGCAGGCTTGCCGCCGCGCATACCCGGCCGGCGCCTGTAGCCGGTCTGCGAGCGCAGCCCTTCGAGCTTGAGCAGCCGCGCCACGCGGTGCTTGCCGCAGCGCTCGCCGAGGTCGCGCATGTCCAGCGTCAGCTTGCGATAGCCATACACGCCGCCGCTCTCCAGCCAAGCCTGCTTGAGCAGACCGCTCAAGCGCTGGTCATCCTTGGCCCTCGCACTGTGCGGTTCAGCTTTCCACGCGTAGTAGCCGCTGGGGTGCACCTGCATGACCCTGCACATGCGCCGAACGCTGTGCTGGGCCTCGTGCGCCTTGATGAACGCGTACCTCACCCGGACTGCTTGGCAAAGTACGCGGCGGCCTTTTTTAGGATGTCGCGCTCCTCGGTCACACGCCGCAACTCGGCCTTCAAGCGTCGCAGCTCCTCTGCCTGCGAGACCTGAACCTGCCGCTCCGCGGCCGGCGCCGAGTAGGCCTTGATCCACTTGTACAGGCTGTGCTGGCTGACGCCGATGCGGGCCGACACGTCGGCCACCCGATGGCCTCGCTCCGTGATCTGCTTGACCGCCTCGATCTTGAATTCTTCTGGGTAGGGTTGTTTGCTCTGCATGGCACCTCCGATTGGGCCTCAGTTTGAGGCTCGAAGGTGTCTACTGGACCCGGGGCGATTCAAAGGGAGGGTTGTGCTTGTTGTTCATTTTTTGTCCTCAATCTCTGAATCAGACCATGAACGCTGGTTGGGGAACCAGGACTGGCGTGACCACGTCTCGAATTTCATTGAGCCCGGCGATCAGCAAATCGTATTGCTCGGTCCTTCTTCCCTGATCCCAGATCACGGGCAGCACCTTCCGATATGGGCTCCCAAGCTTCAGGTACAGGCTCACGTCCTCCGCGATCTGAGAAATCAACTCCTGCGAAGCAATGTTGGCGCGCCAGTACTTGACCTCGACGACAAGGTGGAGTGAGGGAATCACAAGGTCCGCCCTTGGCTTCTTCTGCCCGACGGACGAGAGCCACTCCTCGTCACGCAGGTCTGCAAAAACCGGCGTCAGCACCGCGCACAGCAGGTTCTGAAAGTGATACTCGTTTTCGATCGCCCATTTCTGTGGCGTCGACTTCGGTGTCTTCTTCTGCAAATCCCAGGTCCACCTGCGTAGACCGGCGGGCAGCCGGCGGAGCAAAGCCCCGACGTCCTCCAATCTCGGCGCTCGTAAATCAACTTGAAGCGCTCCCTGCGCAAGGAAGCGAAATGCCACGAGGTCCATCGCGGCCTGCTCAGGTTCGCTGTAGGTCAACGACTTGATTCTGTCGATGAGTGTGCCGGCGAGCCCATCGCCGGCTTCAGACTCAACCTCGACGAGGCCACGCGCCGCGTAGATCACACCCCCCAGTGTCACTGGCGAGAGCTTCGGTCTTTCATCCAAGGGCCGTTCAGCGCGGAACCGGACAATGGCCAACAGCTGCTGACGCCAATCCTCGTTGCGCCACGGATGCATGTGTTCCATCAGTGACGAGAACCATGTCCGAAAGGTCTGCCACCGCCCACTGTCGGCAACCGTAAGCAGGCCGACCTGGACACCCGTGTGTGCCAGCGGCTGCATCAGGATCGCGACGGAGGTCTGCGAACTCGCGCTGCGGCCGGTCAGCCAATCCACGCCTTGCAGGAACGATTCTCGGCAGGATGAGACCAAACACGGATCGATGGCCAGCATGAAGCCCAGCGCCGCCACGGCGTGGATCGAGCGGCCACCTCCCGCAATCTCCCCGCGCAGGTCGTCGGCCACTTGCGTCGATCCGCCGACAGGGAACGGCTCATCGAGAATCCAATGGCAGAAAGCCGAGGACAGAGGGCCTGCATCCTTGAGCGATCGCGCCTGCACTTCCAACGCCAGCAAGGCCTCGACAAGCAGAGGGTTTGGGGCGTTCACAGGAACCACCTTGTCGTGCCGATCTTGCCCAGCATGACGCTCGGGCTCCATCGATTGCCGAGCCGATCCAAGCGGCCAAGAAGACCCGCGACCAAGTCGGAGTAGTAGATGGTCACAGGCATGGCCGCCGGCAAGAAGCTTCGCCAAGAATGGTTGGAGAACCAGAAGACCTGCTTAGTGAGGTAGATGATGTCCGTGAAGGTCGAATCGCGATGGAGGCTCAGCAACAACGGCCTCGGAAGTCCATCGGTAGGCCGCTTCAGTTGCTGCGGCCCCGTCAAGGTCAATAGGGTCTCGTTCGCACCAATCTCCGCATAGAGGCCGCGCACTGGCGACTTCTCTCCTCGTCCCTTGACGCCCACGGACTCGTCGTCAAACAGCAAGTACGGGTGGTCTTCCTTGACGTGGACGAAGGCAAACTGCAAGTCGAATTCCGAGAACTCGGCCAGAGCGGCTTTCAGGGATTCCACTTCCGTGTTGCGCATCGGCTTGAACGCATGCACGATCACGCGCACCGAATCGCCCTTGAGCCAGTTCATTTCGGTGCGAACGCGCTGCAGCGTCGCCTGCAGAGAATCCGTCAAGGCCTCGCCGTATCTCGCCATCGGGACCGCATTGGACAGGTTCGAAAGCAGATATCCGCCGTCCCCACGAAACACACTGGTGATGCCAACGATCCGTTCCTTCTTCGAAAACCGGGACTCCCCGATCGCGGCGCTACCAAGACCGATCACGACCTCGTGGGCGATACCCTTGTCGGACTTGATCAACCACGGAATCCCGCCGAGCTTCGCGTAGACGGCCAGGGCCAGATTGCTCAAGGTATAGGCCAGGTTACCCGGCTGCATGGCGAAGGTTTCGCAAGCAATGAATTGCGTGGGGATCTGATTCGACAGGAACGCCGCCTTCGCGACGAGGTATGGGTTGTCCTGCGGCGGCAGCTGCCGTGAGTCCTTTTCGGTCTGTACAAGAGCCAGATGCCATGGCGAGCCTTCAGCACCCATGCGCACGGCCTTGGCGGCCGCGGCGTGGTACGCGTCGGCAGTGAAGCCGTCGGCTTCAACGAAGGTCAACGACAGATCCTGAAGACCGTAGATGCCCAGAAAGCCGCGGCCGAACGGCAGCGATCGTCCATCCACCGTCAGTCCGTCGCGAAACTTCCGCAGGAAGAGCTCGAATTGCCCTCTGCGCTTGCGATCGCAGACCACGCAAATGTTGGGCTTCGTCGGCGTGAAGACGTGCCGGCTGTAAGGCCCGTACTTGGTGAGGCCGGCAGCGGCCTGCGAAGCAGATTTGAGCGTGCCTGCGTCGAAAACGTACGTCGGGGTGCTTGCCTCCAGGAAAGAAGGAAAGGCGGGACCGTCTCTCTCGTCGATCAATTCCCCGAGCGACGCGACCAAGCCGTCTTGCAGTGCGATGCCGCCCAAGCCCCGCACCCATGCGGAGATCCGGGCAATGTGATCCATCCGTGCGCGGCCCTTGCTGTTCTCGAACACGATCTCATCGATCTTGGCCTGCGCCCTATTCGCGCCGTTACGGGCAAAGTGTTGCAGCAGCCTTCTGATGTTCTCGGGCGACGCTTCGAGGTAGAGGTCATCGAGAGGCAGGAACTCCTCGACGCCATGGAAGCGCTCCGACAGCCGAGCCTTGTCACCCACGATCCCGCCGACACGGCCAACGAGCTTCTTCGACGGCAACATGCGCTGGTCCGCCATTGGCTGCCGACGCTCCACCACCAGGCCATCCAAGCGAAGGCCACACTCATGCAACTCCAGCAGCGTCGTGGCGCACGATTTCTGGATCTCCATGTCCCAGAGCAGCCCAAGCGTCAGAGCACCTGTCGTTTTCAGAGAACGGATGGCGATCAGCACACGTGACTGCAGATGGACGTGCCGATCGACATCCGCAAAGCCTGTCGGCAATGTGCGCCCGACGGTCGTCAAGGGACTGTATCGAGCCACCGGGCGCCGGTTGCTGCTTAGCAGGGAGATCAGTCGGCTCTCCAGCAAGGGGCGGATGAGGGAGAAGCCTTCGGCCAACGGTACTTGCGACTCCGTGCCGAGAACGGGCGCGTCCGCTGCGAGAGGAAGCAATGCGATTAGATCGCCGCGGCGGGTCACGGCATGCTGACCTCGATACTGATCACGGAGGGAACGGAACTGTTCCGAGTCCCTGAAGGGAATAGTCTGCAGTTGAATCGTCGCGCCACTGACGCTCACGGGCGTGTAATTGAGCTGCAGAAGTCTTCCCATACGGTCACATCCCTTTTGCGTTTATCAACCGTCGCCCTACCGCGTCTTTCATGCCCGGTCTCAGCGACTCATTGCGATCTGGCTCCGGACGGCGCGAGCCGCACAACATTGGCCGACGACTCTGCAGAGGAGTTGTCCAGCAAGGTTTGCAAGAGATGTGGCTGTACCCGCATCTCGCGAGCCACCGCAGCTTCGGGCACGCCGAAGTGCTCCCTCATTACCTTCAAGCTCTCGACAACGACTTCAGGTTCTTCATTCGGGACCAGGTGATCCTCTGACTCACGCAGCGCTTCGCCGTGCCGGTTCAGGCCAACGTAGCCCGCCCTGGCCTGATCCTCAGTGAAAAGTCCAAGCTGACGGGCTCGGAAGATGATCGCGGCCTTGGAGACGCCCCAGCGAAGCTTCAACTCCGACAACCCGGCCCAGTTCAGGCGCGAGCCTCGAAGGGCCAGACGGCACTCGGTGGCGAACGTGCTGCGCGGCAGCAGGAGCGCACTCGCGAACCGGTTGGCCTGTGTCTCGGTGAGCCGATCGCCCGTCAGAACGCCGATGTGCAGCGAAAAGTGACCCAGTTCGTGAGCGATGCCGAAGCGCTCACGGCAGGCCGAGCGGCCGTCGCCATTCAAGGCGATCAGAGGTCGCTTGGTGGCAAACGAGATCGCATCGATCTCGGGTGCCAGCCCGCGCACACGCATGACGACCGCGCCAGCGTTCTCGGCGATCCGCGTCACGCTGCTCAGCGGTCCCATGCCCAGGCCGAACAGTGACCGGAAGATCTCTGCAGCCCGCTCAATGGCCTCGGTCGTCTCTGCGTCCGCCTCCTTCACCTGGTACGACGGCAGCTCGACGTGCTCATCGAGCACGCCGATCAAGCGCTTGAGCATCTCCCCGCGGGCGCGGGCGACCTGGCGCAACGCGACCTTGGTCGTGAGCTGCCGACGGAAATGGCACTGCTCATCGGCGATCGGATTGGTATCGATGCAATGGAAGAAGTCGGGCAGCACCTGCAGTTCCTGAGCCAGACTGGCCTGGAGCTGCGCCGAGGCGGCTTCCGCCCCGGTTTCGATGCGGCTCAGAAACTGCTTGGAGACGCCGACCTTATCGCCCAGGTCCGTGAGCGACAGGTCGTGGAACAAACGGGCCAGTCGCAGATTGCTCCCAATGAACCCGGTGCTCATCGAACGGCTTCTGCGGCCGCGTCGCCTTCGTCGCGGCGCTTGGGCGCGATCTGCGGCTTGCCGACGGGCACCGTCGGCGCCAGGGGCTGCTCGCCTTCCACCCGCAGAACACGCACGGCGTCGGAGACCCAGCGGCATGCGACCTCGCCCGTGGGCGTGAACCCCAGGAACTCGACGCGCGGCTCAGCGGCGCCGTCGTGGCCGCGATCGATGATGAAGCAGAACCGGCCGGGCTCACCCGGGCTGACGAACTCGAGGAAATCCGCCTGGTAGCGATTTGCCGTCAGCACCGCATCCTTGGACGG
>APMI01002203.1_pt1 | contig 35666 bp, 28 predicted proteins | sample 667938 | NCBI WGS metagenome assembly APMI01 (sample SAMN01084076, study PRJNA167559) | wastewater metagenome | biome: Wastewater | place: Denmark: Ejby Moelle, Odense | collected 2011-11-28
TCTCTGATAGCTAGGTTCTTTTTTATGCACTCTAGCACATACTTTTTCTTCGGTTGGCTATACGTTGTAACTTCCAGCTCTTCGCTGATATCATCTTACTTCAACTTCGTTTGTATTATGAAGTCATCGATTGATCCCATGTGCTCAATTTTTATCTTGACTTTTTTTTCCTTTGTCTCAACAAATGTCTTCAAAGGTCGATTAATAATTCGGGTCAAACTACTGAATTTGATTGAAAAAACATAGCCTTCTTGCTCTTTTACAAGATTTCGAGAGCCTGAGTGCTCTGGTAATTAATTGAATATAGAGCCAGCTCCACTATTATTGATTTTCCCTTGTAAACAAATATACATGCATTAAGTTGGACTCCCCAAAGTCTCAATAATCTGTCCGTCTTTGAAGACTTTCATTTCGCCTGAAAAGATTATTCGATCCACAATTGACCGCTTGAGTAGGTTAAAAATAGTAGATCTCTTCAAGGCCCATTTGCAGATGCAATAAAGCAGAATGTTATTGGCAGGTGCGTCAAGTTACTTTAGTAAGGCATTCTTGCTGATGGATAGACACTCTGTATCTTAAATACACACAGCAGTCCCGCTGCGGAATTAGTCCCCCAGCAAGCATCCCTCTCCGAACATCTCTCCCTTCTCAAAGAGCACCTTAGGTTTGTTGGGATGTCCATTTAAATACGACCATCGATCACAACAAAAATAGAATTCGAGGGATCTTTTATGCTAAAGATTTTACTACCTGCCTCGTACTTGAAGCGATGGGAACTAGAGACAATATTTTGTTTTTATTTTTCTGTCATGAAAGTGAAAAAAGAAACTTTGTCAATAAAACTTCGAATCAGTTTCACATTTTTTTGTTTCAGCTTATCCATAAATTTGTTGAAAATAAATGATTAAATACCCCATAGAGTTGTTTACGAACGAGCAACTACTGAAACAGACCTTGGAGCTTAATATATTAATGCGAGCTCGCCGAAGGATTATCCTTTTTATAGAAACTTTGGTTCCTATAGTCCCGTTTAAATTTGAACTTTACCAGAAATAATGATAAAAAATGTGGTGGCCGAGTCTCCTTTTCTAAAAATATACTCGTCCTTGTAAGCATTATACCTTCTCATGAGTTTGATTAGGTCGTACCTCTAGGTTTGGTTGAGTCCATAGAACAGAAAGTGCTTGGAAATTGCTCGATCAACCAGTATGAGAGCTTCACCATTAATAGGCTACCGAACTTCAGCAACATTTTCGGTGGCAGTGGAAAAATTTTATTTCTATGAACTTAGACATTTCTCAGAATGGATGGATCTGGTCGTCACAATTTTGGCTTTCTTTTCTTAAATTTTACTCCGAACTAATTCCTGGTTAGGGTGAATGGCTTCTTGAGCAAAAGCACATCCCATAGCAAACTATTAATATTCTCAATAATCTAATGAATTCGATTTATTTTCTAAAAACTAATAATACTGAATCATTGTGTTGAAGAACAAAAAATATTTAAGCTTTTCAAAGACTGTCTATCAATTATCTATCGACAAAGAATAATGAACAGCTTGTAATTATCAAAATTTTGATTACAACTCTATTGATTATAAAAATAATAAAATAGCTGAATGTTCAAAAACTTTTTAAGATTTACCCTGGAGAAGGAGCTTATTGAATCGACACTCGTTCTTCGAGTTATAATATTGCTTTTATATAATAAGAAATTTTTAATCATAAAAACTACCTTATTATGTTGCTGCCTAATTTTTATTCTTGTTAAAATATTAAGGATAAGATAGAGATCTTTAGGTTTATTTTGCCGATACCGTTTGTTAATTCGTTTCTCTTATTACAAATATTATGTATAAAGAAATTGAATAAGGTCAATAAAAGCTTATAGGAAAGATCGAACAAAAACTTCAGCAGCTAAGAGCAGAAAGAGACCTCATTGAAAGATCAAAATATCCGTAACCTTAACCGCAAAGGGTTCGAGCTCGTCCTTCTTCTGGATCTTAAATGAACTTCAGAAAAGTAAACGGGCAATAAAAAATAGATCTAAAGGCTAACCTAGAGAATCTTCAGAAACTTTATTAAGCCAAAAAATAGTTGTCAAAAGTTGGAATTTTAACGAACAACCCTACTGAAATTTACAAGTACAGAAACGACCCTAAATGGACAAACTACATTTAGAAAAAGAAACAAAAAATGGCAGTGGACTAGTAAAGGATGAAAATAATCAACTAATAAATAGCAAATGCATAAAAATTTCTTAAGAACAAGAAGATCTCTGATAAAAAGTTAGCCGAACTACAGGAAATGCACTACAGTAACATACTAAAACAAAAAGCAGCTTAGTTTTAAAAATACAAAGACTTGCTTGGTAAAAGTAAATTGACTCGCCTCTAAAAAGAATAAATACTCTAAATGACCTTCGATATGTTCAAGTAGTGGAACAAAACAGTGCGGAAAGAAACACTTAGGCAATTCTTATTAGCTAATCACGAATTCTGTCGCCATTTTCTAATAACTCACGCTGAAATTAATCGTGATTTAGAAGTTTTTGAAGCTAGATAATAAGGAACACTTAACTATATTGAGTTTGTTTAGTTTGTGAAGAGCATTTAAATAACAAATCCTGGTCTGAACCCAGGCTTAAAGCAACGAATAAAATAGGCAAAATAGAAAGAAAAACAATTTGAAAAAGATTTAGTTATGAATATGGTGAGCATGAACGATAAAAACAAGTAGAGTGGCTTAAATAGTCGCCAAATAACACAAAAACTCTTAGATTATTTAAGAAAATTATTTAAAAATTATGACAGAGCTCATGAAAGTGTAATTGATAGAGGTAAATTTATTGCTGCTATTGAAAAAGGAGTTTACTTGGATTTTAACAAATAAAAATGGATAACTATAAAATAATTAAAGTAATTTGGTTCTTTTGTTGCTCAACAAACAAAGTAGAAAGCTAAAACAAATTATTATAAAGAGCTTGATTCAAAGTTCATAAATTTTGGATAAATTTAGCAGTTTTGCAGACAGTTCTGCGGACAAAAGTATAAAAATAACCTCAAACAAGCCTAACTAACTGAGACACAACTTACTCAGAAATAAAGAGAGCTATTGCAGGCCATCTGTGTTCAATAATAGTAGAGTGAGAGCCCACTAACAGAGTCGCAATGTTCAGGCCTAAGCGAAGTCAACTTATCATCAAAAGAGGGCAAGCAGCTAACGGAAGCAGATTACCAGAGATATGGTTGGAGGCATACTAATTAATAAAAATCTGTTAAAATTGGACTCAGTTAACTAGATCATTATTATGGAGAACTTAGCCAAAAATATGGCAATTAAATTTCTTGGGCTGATCCAGTTGACAATTTTAAAGCAGATTTTAAACAACTTGAGGCATTCATTAAATTACAGGAATAAAAGAAGCTTAACCAAGCTCATCCCACGTCTCATGAGCGTTTAGCACTTAAGTAAGAAAAAGCAAAACCGATATGACTGATGAAATGTATGTTGTTTAATATACTACTATCTAAATAATTATTGATTAGAAAACAATTGCACATAGATCAGGAAATAGTTTTGCCGAGAGCTGGGAGCTAACTGTACTTCTTTCTCTCAATTGCTTTGGCTATTTTTTACTTTTATTTTTATATATAATCTAAGAACTCATGTCGATCGACAGTGGAAGGCCTAACTTTTTCGGAACTATTTTTTCGTTTACGCTTCGTCTCGATTGTGCGGCCTCGGAACTTACGAGGTCCTGGCATTTTAAAGCTATTGTTGAGGCTGACTTGCCCACTGCGCACAATCTTTGTAATTTTGGGGTCAATGATTTCATTCTTTCCGTTTATTATTTTGTTTTTGCGCAACACCCGTCTGTTCTGCCTGCTCGCGAAGTAGTACTACAAGTTGTTGTCAAGAATTGGGTCGTATCGTGTCACTGTTGGGATGTACTCTACCTTAAACTATGGCTTTATACGACTGCTTCTTTTATGCATTTCAGTTATTGATTTTTTATTTAATTAAAGTAAACAAGCCAATTAGTCCAATATAAAAGTTAAGAGTTTTTTGATTCTGATTTTGGTTGCTTAAATAATTTATTTATATATTGATTTTCATATTTTGTCCAAAATGAATTAAAAAATAGTCCACTTCTTTACACAACCTTCAAATCAAAAACCATTAGGTAGGAAGTCAGAACTGGCTGGCATTTCATTAAATCGAAGTTAAACAACCAAAACTTATTCGTTGAGCTAGATTCGTCTCGAGTTGAATAGAATACTGGCAAGGGAAAACCTAATCAACAAGAACGATACGTAAACCCTTAACACTTTGGAAACCTTAACGGATGTATTATCCTTCGCCTTAAACTACATGAGTTCCAATTAGGTCAAAAATCCTCTAACGTCACAACGATAGAAGCAATATGGGCATAATTCATGTTTGAGACACGCTTAATAAATTTCAGAGTTGAAAGCCTCACTGTAAAACAAGAAATAGATCATTGTTCAGCTTAACATGGGATATCAATAAGCCAAACTATTATTTGATGAATAAATTGCCATCAAATAAAACAATTTAGCTGAACTCAAGAGGCAAATTTGCGACATCACAGCTGAAAATAATATTTTAAAGGAAAAAATTAATGTACTTATGAACTACAGAGTGTAAAAGAATAAACTAATTGAAAGTAATAACACACATTCTCCGCAGTTTTAAGGGAAGACTAAAATAATTCGGTACCTGTCTAATGGATCTGGGTTGAGCCGTAAAAGTTCAAATTATGAAATTAAAGATTTAATATAGGCGATGACTACCAACATCCACAGCAACTCGGAATAGAGAACTTAAAAAAATAATGGATAATCCCGGAGCAGGTTATCTTACAGTTAAAAATTGCAGAAAGGCACATAATAAACGAGCAAGCCGAGTTCATAGAAAAAGGATGAGACCTCTAAAAGAAGTAGTCTCTACGGTGACGATAACTGCAGTGCTCAAGAACAGTTAATGGAAGAGGTGAGCGAACTCAGAGAAAACCAATCAAAGCTTCTTGACAGAATCTGCGAAAGGGATGAAATAATATCAGGACTGCTTATGATTAAATGCATTAGCGATGCGACTGGGCTCAAGACACCCAGAGATGACAAGAATTTCAATAAATAGCCTATTTGAGTGATTGGAAATATTTTATATTGTGAATTTATCAGCACTTATGCGATTTATGTTCGGCTCTTCCTAGCAGAAAGTAGTAAAAAGCGTTTAAAATTAGTAAAGAACTTTAGTAATCTTCACATGATGGATTGAATTAACTGAAGCTGATAATTTTTACATTGTTGTGTCCGCCCAAGAACATCATAATTTCAAGAAATTCCTCAAACTGTAGCCCATTCACAGATAAATCTCGACACCCTGTAAACAGTTCTAAAACTTCAAAACTCACATTGACTTGGGCAGGTTCCTTTGGGTCATATATCTACTTAAATTTGTGAGCGCCTTGAGTCCTGAAACCCAGTTTAGATTATTCCTTTGATTTGAATGCCTTGATTTCTGCGTGCGTAATAAATTCAAAGTTTTGTAGCTTTTATTTTTTATACTCAGTAGGGAAGTACTTTGTATCCACTCCGAAGTATGTAAAATGAGTTGATGAGTACTTTTGAGCAAACAAAGTCGATATATTGTCAGAAGTTGCCTTATCCCCATCATAAAGCCTCTACAAGAATGGTCTTCCACTTAGAATATATACATTTTTGTTGCTACCTTCATGGTTAGTTTTATGAAAAGCTGATACACTAGCAATAAGCCCTTATTTTGATCCACCGAATACAAATGGCAATTGGTTGTTTTTCACAAGACTTGTTAATGTGTCACTAAATTTTTCGATAATCACTTCAGGGGACGATTTATAATAGTTAACAAACTCTCCTTTGAATCTTTTAGTTTTGACATTAACAAATTGTTCATCTTATTATTCTTTGGATACTTCGATGGTAAAATTACCAAAATCGCTAACTTTTAGGTCTGTGATATCAATTTAGTATTAAGGGTTGATAAGGGTGCCTACTTTAGGGTAAAATCTGCGCAAACAGCAAGGTCCATTATCTTAGCCTCCCTTGTTGTGAGATCTCTTTCTTAGAAAATCATAAGGACTACCGATAATAACAATTTCTCCATCATTGCCGTTTGTGATTAGTTTAGAAAGCCGCGGATCATCGGTTGCCATGTTATTATATCTGTTTAATTAACAAATAATGTTCATAAAATGTTTAAAGCATCCAAATAGTAATAAGTTGGTAACAAGATTAGATTAAATCAATTTAGGAAGTTGTGAATAATTAATCTTGTAACATTCTAATTGTTAGTAATTAATATATTTATCAATGTCCTTTCAAAGCTTGGAGTAGCTCTAATAAGCAACGAGGAGGAAATCAAACGGACTATTTTTCATAAAAAGCAGACATGTCAACCCGACGTTCAAAAATCATTCTTATTTTGAAATGAGACCGAAGCAGACTTTATTTACATCACCTTCTAACTAAATTCACGCGATGAACGAGAGTAGTCTGGAGCGCTGGAAGATGTTCGTTGACGAGCCCAGTAGCTTTGGTATCGAGAATACTTTCCGATATATGTGTGATCGCATCAGGATGACCAACAAGAAAAAGCTGACTCTCACTCGGCTTGGCAAGGACAACAAAAAGGAAAATAATGAATTAGAAGCAAGTAGACAAAAGTAGACAATTCAGAACAAAACAATGCAAGACTACAGCACAATTCATGATAGATAACAAATAGCACCTCCAAAGTTTCGTGAGGGAAGCAACTAGCGCCTGCATAGTGAGCCCTCAAGAGCCAATGGATATTTGCAGACAACATAGACATTTAATTATCGCATTCGCCAGTCCAGAAACTGCAGAGTTCAAACCCTGCAGCCAGAAGAATCGACTGAGCAAAGGGTGTAAAACGTAACAGCTGAGCACATGGTGGAGATGATATATATTTCAGAGAGAAACCTGTACTACAGTGACAGTAGCATGAACAATCGCATATTGTTCAACTTGTATCCGTACATCTTGGCATGTTTTCTGAAATGCAAAATCAACTTTGGTAAAATAACACAGCATTAATACAACCTAATTAAGTATTTTATCGACAACATTAAATTAAGTTCTGACCAGAACACTTACTTCGATGTAAAGGATATCATAAATTTGTCCAACATGAAGGAAGTGCTCGATATGCTGAGTGTTTACGGCTAGGGCACACGAGAATGGGTTCAAACCATCAAGCACTTCTTCATGCCTAGTGAAGATATTCTCTGTTACCAACTGGACAAGGCACTGGACTAAATTAAAGTCATGAGTGTGTTAAAGTTCAATGCATAGTTTAACAACACACAGAAATTGTTCCTGTATCGAATCGAGGACAAGGTGCGAATCATGAATATCTACGAGCTACTTAAGCCAGGCACCTATATTTTTGGGGAAAACAAGAACGTATACGAGATCTACGCTGCAATTGTCAAAAGGAAGGCTGAGCAGTTCAGCTACAAAAACAGGATCAAAAGATGGAGAAGTGTGGCACCACTGGACTAAACTCAGTCTAAGCTCAACAAAACAATTCCCATAAATACTATAAATGCTTATCGAAAAGATAGTAAAAAATACAGCGTAGGTAGAGTGTTAACCTAAACGAGTGAGGAAGGACAGAACTTAACATAAAAATACAAGGTATTGTATGAAGTAGCCAAGAACAGACAGAAGAAGTACCGGAGCAAGAAGAGAAGCAATGGAAACACAAGCAACGGCAGCATTATGATTACTGGACCCTTTATTGATAAGAGTAAACTTAGTCACTCCGAGGATATTTTCGAGTGAGTAATAGCCAATTTTCACAATAGTGCAATGCAACAAATAATATTTGGAATCTTTATATTTTATTTTCATGTTTACAATTGAGTGATTATTATTTAGTAAATGATCAGACCCTGTAATCTTGGTCTCTGCAGTTAGCTAGCACAGGATCCCACTCAGTCCTTGACAATCCGATGATGGCGCACATGATAAGTCCGATATTTATTACTCTCATCGCTACTTCATAAATTCTTTACCTGTTTTGATGATCTTGTAATTCAGATTGAATTTGATGGTCAGTATCTCATATGCGCATCTGAGTCCGAAGTAGAGGATAGATAGTATGATTTCGAGTTAGTAGGGGGAAAAACACATCACGAAGCCCACTGCCACAATGTGATCTCCTAACATGAGCATGTATTCTCGTTGCCATTTCTGTATGCCGAAAGGTTTACTTTAAGGAGAATTTACTGTTTGCTGTACTTATCCCCATTGTTCTCGCTCTTCATTGTGTGCAGCGACCGTCGGAGCAGTAGGTTGAATGCCAGGTACATCATATAAAGCAAGAAAAGTACAGTCAACAGCAGAATGCGGATGAGTCGAGTGGGAAACTGTGAGCTGCTCGTTTGGTCTAAGAACGGAGAGCAAGTATTTATTTCATACATTATTTATTATAAACCTTGTTATTATTGCCGCAGTAAGGTAACTATGACGAGCAAAAGTCGATCTTAATTAATTCTATACCAACAAGACTATCCTTAGCAATATCATGACTAAATCAAGACCAGTGCAAACAAATGATTCTAATGGCTGATACGATACAGCTTTCAGTAAGGCCAATATGTTCGATATTAAATTAATAATTAGAAAGCTATTTGGATATAAGGCAAATTCTATAAAGAACCAATCAAAGTATACGGATGTACAACAAGACCATACTTTTATGCGCACTCTTCTGGCTCATTCTAAGCGCCCAGTGCTGCCTAGACCCAGCTGAGCCTACTGATCACTGCACTCAATGCAATACAACACAAGTACTAGTTGACGCTCGATGCTTTGATAAACTTAAGGGGTGCCTCACATATAAATCATTGAATAATACGAGCGTCATCTGTTCCGTGTGCCAGAATGGATATGTAATTGTAAATGACCACTGCTAAAGAAAAGCAATAGTCGATCTCAATACAAGCAATGTAACTAATACGACAGTCAATGATCCACCGCCAGTGGCTGTCGATAATCCAGGCACTTTGAAGCTTAACATGTCTACTTCTACTACGCCAACAGTACCAAAACCAGTTGTGAGTCCAAAGCCTCTAGTTGTGCCTGTACTACCTGAGCCAACACTGGTCCCATATATTAACTCAACTAACAGCTCAATATCAGTCTCAGATTCACTTTATACTGATTTTGCCAGCGCCATTTACAGCAAGTATAGTCGCTTGTCAAATTATAAGCCAGTCTTACAGCTGTTCAATAGTACTAGTTCATCGCAGTCTTCCCAAAAATTATTGACTGTGTTTGAAGATGGCACTATCATAAATATTCAAAGTGATACTTGTAATCAAGACAACAAAGCAAAACAGCAAGCAACTAATGCTAATAATAAGGACAATTTACGCACTGACAATACGGATTCAGCCAGTTCATCATCATTACGCAATCCATCCACTGACTCACTAATTGTGAATGAGTTGTATCGCCCATTTTCAACAACACCTTCAGATCCTGAATTAACGCTCTTTGCGAGACTTAAGCAAGAGCTAGCTAAGGCTAATGTGTAAATTCTCAATAGATCACTCAGCATTAACTATGAAGTTCGTTTCGCCAATAAAACTCACGCCACCATCAATATGGATCTACTAACTGGCCAAATCAGAGCGGTGTCGATATAAAATGCAAGTAATTCATACAGTGTCCTAGCAAAAACTTCGGAAACTCCAAAATACTCAAGTTATATACGATGGGCCTATGTGCAGTTCCTTGAAAGCGCAAAAGTGCTCAATCCTTCAGAATCAATTGAGAGCACTGAAATTCAACGAACTGAAAATGCTAGTCTTATAGTAATAAAGATAATTTATAACACAACCCTAAATGATACTAACGCAAGTGCAAATAAAAGCAACTAATACGCTTTGATGAAGTACAACATAGAGAAAAACAGTACTGAAGTGTTAGGTTACTTCATAGAGGATTCGAATATCCTAAACTTGTTCAAGATTAATAGTACTAATTCAACTGGAGATAAGAATGCCACAAATAGCAATTTAGCTACAAATAGCACACCTAACAATAACAATAGTCAAAAAAATCAAGGGGAGATAAAGAAACCCGTACTGGGTGCGACATTGCCAACTTTACCTTCCACATTAAATACATCCCCATCAAGTACAGCTACAAATCCTACAAGTATTGCACCAACACCTCCATCCGATAATGTGGGGACATCAAATAGCAAGATGGTGTCTATTTTTACATCGACTGCGGACTACCTTACTTACCTGACTAAGCGTCAATAGTTCGCGACTATTGCCTCTCGCGGCTTCAAAATGATCAGTGTGCCCAGTGCATAGTTGCTAGTGCTTACCAACCCCATTTTGCATAAGCTGAAGCTCATGACTCCCGCAGGCATTTACTCGTTAATCATCTCAGAAGTCTCACCCACTCATGAACTCTCTTAAACTTATCAGCTGGAATCTCCTGAGGCTTGTCTAGTTTTCTCAACAACCGATATAGACCCAGTTGTAAGCAAGCTCGACGCATACCTCAAGAAGACTTATGCTATTTTGCAAAGTTATCCAAGAATGGTGTCTATGAACGGACTCACTGAAAGCGCATAGAAATACTACATTGTGTATGCCAATGAGGGTCTCAAGAAAATCATGTTTTAAGTTACCAAGAAACGCAATCTATCAAGCTATGCCATTTCACGTAGCTAAGTTTACAATAGTGGATACTTTTTCCCCACGAAGGGTCACGAAGCCATTAATTTGAACCTGTGGGAGTACGATGATTAATCTTTCTACAGTGACTACTAATCGTTCAGAATGCTGAAGCCTCTATTAAATGAGCTTTTGACCAGGTATAAAACATACGTGCTGAATAGTACTCTTGTGTCAGCCATTGCGAATGCTACTCATGCCAAAATGTATCTCAGTAACAAATTTGCCACTTTTGAGTTCACTGCAAGACTGGACTCATAAACTAAGGGAGAGTTCATTCTCTTGTAGCAAAAATTGGGTAAAGATGTCCTTCCTACTGGATTTAAGAAAGACTGTCTTGTCAAGTCCGAATAAAATGCAGACTTAAAGGTTATCGAGGATCAGCTTGTTAAAAAATATAGGACCTATTTTGGCGGAGGAGGCCTTGAGCTATATTCACAAAAGTGCCAATCCTCATTGATCCCATCTGTAAACTGTTTCGATGTGGCGTTCAAAACAGTGCTAGGTTACTTCACATTGACAGCCAATCAATCGCCTGACTCACTGCAGCTGTCAGCCCTAAAGCGAGTAAATTCAGTTGTCCAGTAATCCTAGACAACTCCATGTAAGGCAGGTTAATCAATGGACGCAAATGACAAAAAGTGTTACCAGACCATCAAAGGATGTTACCTACAAATTGGTAGCATTTGTGTCATGTGCGATATTTAGTACATCGCTGCCGGCCGCAAGTAGTGTAAAAAAGTATGTGCCTGGTGATAGTTTTAATTATATTGTTTATACTACTAATAACATACAAATAACTATTAATGAGAGTATGTGGATCATTTCTTAGTGCTGTTGGCATCTACACTACCGAACATACTCCACTTAGGCCAATCGAAGTTCTTTTCACAGTCCCAAATTCTATCGATTTTATTGGCCCATACAAATAAATTTTCATTGCCCTTGCAGTAAGCACAGCCATCGTCAGTAAGAATACGAACACCTTCACGTCCACTGTTCTTTACATAGTACCCGTGCACTTTTACTTGTTTTTGGTTCTTCCACACTTCCTCAGAGAGGCGTTCAAAGTTTTTGAGGGAACCTCCAAGACCAGAGAACGATCGATTTGAAGTTCCTGTTGGTTTGGTCAGAACGTACGTAACAGTTGATTCATGTTCTTATATTTTTACGCTTGATGCAATCTTTTCGGGGACTTCAAGTGTCCTGATGGGATTGTATTCAAACTTGACTGGATGCCAAGCAACTTTCTCATGCTTATCAGTGGCTTCCTTATTTTATTTCTCCTTGGCTTTGGTCTTCTCGGCTGTGTACTATTTTGTTTTCATAAGAGGCTATTCATCTTATTCGTCAGTGAAGTTAAGTTAGTTTGAATTCTTTTACTTCTTTTCTTTTTCTTTCATGACCACTATGTTGTACTCGTTGTTCTTCTTGTTGGTACTTCTATTGCCTCGCGTTGCTCCTGTTGCTAATGTAGATGGCCTTCCGGCTGTGTCTTCCTCATCGACCATAACATGAGTACTGTCGTTGCTGTTATTTCTTTTAGAGTAGCTCTGCATAGCGTCTGACTCCATATCAAATCTTTCCCACCCGTCATCGTCATTGTCTTCCTCTTCATCGTAGAATCCTGCTTGGTTATAGTACTGTCGTTGAGGCTTTGTCTGAGGCGAGTTTTCAGGACTTTGCTCAAGCAAACTTGGATACTCATCCTTATTTTCAAGATTAGGGACCACGTTTGGCACTTCTGAAGTTTATTATGATTGAGTATGCGTTTTTTATTGACCTTCAGCTACTTCTTCGAATTCGATCACTCTCCACCCTGATGATGACTGATTAGTAACTGAGTTCTAGCTTTGAGTTGTTGTTTTTGACATTTCAGCCTGTTGGACTTCATCTGTAGAAGTTATTACTTGCTCACCTTAGCTCGTTTTGTTATCATCTGTGTTATCTATTTTTTATTGATTATTGGAAGCGATTTTATTGAATAGTTTATGTAACTCTTTCTCAGTTTCGGTTGTCTGTTTCGTCTATGTCTATTTTTATGTCTATGCCAGTGATTATTGCTCTAATTTTTGTTTTTATGCTAGTTACTGTGCCTATTTTGCTTATTTAACTTATTTGAGTCTATTTGCCTATTATATTTCCTGTTCATCTTCTGATACTTTAACAATAACTCTTTCGTACAATTATTTAACTTCTTTACCAAATTACTCTCGATTGAATCCGCTGCTGCTTGAGTAAAACCCGTATGATTTTTTGTGGTCTTCGTAATATTTATCAATAAAGGCTTTGAAGAAGTCTACAAATTTCACGTTTATTAAAGTTGGAGATTCTAAAGCAAATACATAATTTCGTATTTTCTTGGAAGCTTCACAAAGTCTGAACAATTATTTTGTACACAACAAAGCGAAAGTCTATATTCTTGTGTGGTAAGTCAAAATTGGCTACAACAGTGATGAGCCTGATTCAAGGTTTATTGACGATTAGAAGTTATGAATTCTTTAAGACAGTGAGTAGGAATTAAGAGCTACAATTTTAAGAGACAAGTTTGAAACCGCAAGTGTTTGTTTTCCGATTACCCATTTAATACGTAAGTCTTGATATTCGTCATCAATCAAAGCAAACTCATGTAGGACTTCTAGATATGGCTGAATAGTCTCATTGTTCGATTTAGATATACCTTTAAGGAGCACTACAGCAGCTTTTTCTGAAGCTTGCAAGTTATTAGGGCAAATTTATTTCACTAATTGAGCGGCAATGCTCTCGTAGTTGTCACTTATTAACTTTTATAAACTTTCAAAAGACATCAACAGCTTCTCTTCGTCAGCGTCGAAAGAAATTGATTTTTTCTCACTTTTGTTTTTCTGATTAAGAACCAATCTTTGCTGTAGGAGCGAAAAAACACATTTTAATAGCATCGAGAAATTAGGATTCGCGTATGATGAACCGATTGGATGCTCTCTTTTAGTTGCGTATATTTTTAAAGGAGATTTGGTGTCTAAGAAATAGTCCATAAAATGCTTGATAATGTCACGATTGACCATATATTGTACAAGTTTCTATCCTTTGTTTGATAGCTCATACCAGAACTCGAAATATTGGCCGAACTTGGTCCAGCATCTCGATACAGTTGAGGGTAGCAGTAAGAATAAACTATCCAAGAACTTGAAAATATGGTCATCTCGGTTAGTTTCGATAGAGATATTTTTAGCTTCTACTGTGTCAGCGATTGCCTTCGATAAAAAGTTCGCCATCGATGTCCGAATATCAGCATCTGACGATTATATTAACAGACTGATTATAGCTGGGTTATTAGTGACTACACTTTAGAATCCTGCAGGGTAAATCTTCAATATTCCGTCCATCATGTTCAACAAATCCTTAAAGGAGGGCGATTTGAGCCAGAAACCAAATGTGAGTTTCTGACAAATAGGCAGAATTTATTTGTGTAGGCTGTTCGGCTTCGAAATCAATAATGAGAAGAACTTTACAAACGATGCAGAGGACAGGCACTTCTCGAAGAAATGGACTTCGTTATCTTTTAATATTTCACCACGCAACTCCTGGCTTATGTATGGTGATACTGGATCTTGCACACAAATTATTGTATCCTGCATCTACTTTTTTTCCCCTTCTTTGACTTAGTTCATTGTTTATTTCTGCTCTTGTTCAGTTTTAGTTGATTAACTTGGAGGTAGGTTAGTTTCGATATTGTCCTCACTTTGGTGCCTTCTTATTTACATTTATTTTTGTTCAAGCAATAACTTAGTTTAATTCTCTGAGTCCTAAGGAGCAGAACTGCTTTCTTCATGCGATTCACCAACCACGGGAGTACCATTGCCAGTTTTGTCAGTCTCAGATATTTTCTAACCTTCCTGATTGCTTACTGAATTGTTGGCAGTGTCTGTGATTTTCTTTACTACTTCACTTAGGTCCAAAGTCTGTAATATTTACTGCTTCACTTTTTGCCTTTCTTTCTAATTTTTGCATCCCTCTAATTTTTTATTGAGGACCAGTTCGATGGTGTTAGCGCCTTCCTTTTCGTACAATAGTAAATATGCGCTCTTAGATGACTATTTTTTCTCTTCATAGTATTCATCATCGAAGCTGGTGGTTGAGAAGTAGCCGCCGAAACACTCCGATTCGATGTTGGTGGCGTTGAAGGAGCTGACTTGCGAATCGTTGAACTCAATCCACTTGTTCTACGAGGTTTTGATGTAGCTGATATAATGGCCAGACTAGGCTGTGCCCGTGTGACAGATGATCCCGATTAAGTTGTAATTGTACTCTGTGGGAGCCTCTCCTCCCAGTTATTCTCCTGCCTCGCTCCTTTCATAGTAATCCAAGCTGGCCTGATATAGATTGTAAGTGTTGGGGAACGAGTGCTTAGTAGTGATCTTCTCATTGATGAAAGTGTCCAAATTAAACACGATTCTTTGCAAGTGGATGATGAGCATTTTTGGGGCCGAACTGATACGAGTCTTTTTTGTAACATCTACTTTATTATTACAAAATTAGCACTTGTAATCTGTGATCATCTAGCCATGACAGAATCTGTTGAAGGACTCGGATAATGTTTTGGATGTTTTAACTTATAAACTGATTGAATGGAATGTTTCTTCCACTTTCTTTGTTTTCTCGCAGGTATGACACTTGAACAAATTAGTAGTTTTACCAACGTAAAAGTCTGAAACTAAGCGTTTAAAGACTGTTTTGGATAATTTTGCTTCTAATTGGTCGAAGAACATTGAAACGAACTACTGCACATCCTGTTGAATTAGCACATTTACAGGTTACCCATAAGGTTTATATGCGACACAGAAGTCTCTGGGAGCAAAGTCAATTCTGTTGGTCATTTATAAGTTAGCGAATATCCGTTGAAGCTGATGCAGGAAGTTATCATCAACAGTTCTTACTTCATTTTTATTGTCAACTGTCGGAATATTGTTTATAGGCTCTTCGTCGTCTGCTCTCAAAATACAATACCTAAAGTTTCTATTCATGTATAGTTGTTGGATCATTGAGTTGATATAGCAAGTGCTACCCAAGTTCTTCAAGCCTGCGTATCCTGTAGTTGACCTTTGCTTGAATTCATTACAGTATACTATTTTCATGTTCTTCAATTATGTGCCTAGAGTGTCAAGAACTTTCTTGATGATCCTGTCTATTAGCTCTGGATTATTGTCGCAAATCTTGAGAATTAAATCATACATTGTTTGCTTTGACTGTTATTTTTGGTTAAATGTTGAAGGATTGAACAGCTTTTATTCCCATATCTTTTCAAAAGTCTAATATGTTGTTCCCTCCAGGTAGAAATTAGATAGTAGTTTAGCGCAACCCTAGACTGTTAGTTAATTGGTATTGTTAAGTACATTTTCAAAAAGGACTTACTTAAGTTTCTTTGTTGTCTCTGAAGATTATCCTGAGTTAGACATGCTCTAAATTCCATACTTAGAGACAAGGACAGCCAGGACTCGAAAATGCTATGATGTTATGGATTTTTTGGTCAGATTTTTAAATAGTTCTCGGATGTATGATCCCTGGTATTCCTCTTCTTTTGCGAAAAAGCACTGAGATAATACGAAACAGTAGAATCTTCGGATTAGTTAAGTGCTTGGTATTCTTTCAAGTAGAGTTGAAATCAAATCGACTGTTTTCTCTGGATTCTCATTAATGCACAAAATGTTTAGAGCGTCAATCAACTTGTTTAAAAGCATGGAAAGACTGTATCTTTTTTAATTCGTATCCGTAGTTTTAGGGATGTCACTTAATTGCTCCCACTTTTTGGTTAATTCAGATTTAACAAATTCTGTTAATATGGTCTTGTTGTCGCTCTTCCACGTGTACAATATACCTTTATTTGGTAGCTTTGAAGGTTTTGGTTCCAACTTTTTCTCACTCTTGAAAAATCGGCCAAATATTAAATAGTCCATCTTGTCATCAATGTCCTCATCCGCAGAAATAAAGCTAAGTGAAAGCCGTATTTTAGTTGGGTCAGATGAAAAGCACTCCAGCCAGTAACAGTTCAAAAGATTGAAGCATGTTTCTGAAATTTCGCGAATAATGTCTTGTTATTCTTCAGGCTGTTTTTAATCTGTTTACTTTTCTGACTTTGACACTATTTTCTGAAGGCTCTTGTATAGGATCTCATAACCCGATAGCTCAATGAATTTGAGATGCCAGTTTCTTTCGATTTCAGTTTGTAGCTAACCTGAGTGAGCCAAATATTAAACAATATTTAGTTTGTAGAAAAGTTAATATAGGTCTGGTGTGGAAAGTATCTTTTCAAAGTCTTAGCCTGATTCAATTTTGAGGAGCTGTTGCTCAATCGACTTAGAAACTGGAAGTCTCTCGAGAAGTTCGAATGCAACCGATGCCACTTCCTTAATATGTAGTAGATCGAAAAGTATATCATAAACATTTGGATATTCAGCAATTATATTGCGTGGGAATTTGGTCACTTCTACAAGCTCTTCTGGTTCATTTGAGAATCTGAAGTCGCCCTTTACATCAAAAGATCTCAAATTGGACCATACAGTTGTCGGTCGATCTTTAGCAGCATCTTCATAAAACTTAGTGAAATTTTCAAAAGTAAGAAGTCCATCATTATCTTAATCGTACTTGTTGTACAAAGACGATATCTTTTCATTGTAATGTTTGGTACTGCATGTTGATCCTAAACAAATAATGGTAAATGCATTACACTGATTTTTATCCATAAAACCATTAGTTGAGTATTTGTCAAAAATTACCTTGAAGCATCTCACAGCTTTTGGATTTAGCTCGTCATTTAAAATTAATTATTACTCTGTTTGAGAACTTGCAACTCTGCGAGAGATTGTCAAAGGCTGATTGGGATTTAGTTTTATTTCCTTTAGGGTTCGACTGTTTTCATAGTCTGTAATTTATTTGTTGGATACTATCTTGACTTCTTGCCATGTCAAATTAAATTTCTTTGCTAGCATTTTTCTCAACTTAATGATGGGCGTATTCATTGGTAACACCATGTCGCTTTTTTTAAGTGAATCACTGGAGATATAGCTCAATTCGTTTATAATTATGAATTTAACAGAGTCAGCTTCTTTCTTACTAATTAATGAATTTATTTTAGTTTCTATGTTCTTCTCCGAATCATTAATTACCACTTAGATGAGTTTAATTGTTTGAACCAGCATGTTGTAGCTTTTCGATTCATACTGAGTTCTAAAGTCTTATAAAAATCTATTTAAGAAATCATCAATCTCTGCCTGAGAGTTTTCTTTAGATGTATAAAGTTCAATGAAGAAATTTAAGACTTGGGTGTTGATGGTTTCTGATTTTATATGATAAACCATCTCAATTATAACATCGATGAGTTTGAGAGACTTCATTTCTATTTTACGTCGGTACTATTTCTCCATTTACCTCTCTTTAAAGGTATTAACGACAGAAATGTACTTTAGCTTCTTGTTGATCTCCACAAAGAAGTTTTTAGCTAGCTAGAATTGAGAACCTTGAAGGTCCGGAATTAATTCAGTAGTGAACAATTTTCGGTAAAGCACTTCAAGCTGAACAATGTTGGCATTTTAGAAGCCTTGCTCGCATTTACTAATTTAGTTAGCCCATCGATAGAATTATTTTTGTTTTTACTGATTGCCTTCTACTAACTCCCATATGTCATCGAGAATCTTCAAGTTTATTTTAATTTTGTGTGATAGTTTGTATATGGAAAGCAAGAAATCCTATAAAATTGTTACAGCTCTTGAAAATTAGTTAGTGCCTTTATACTTTTTTAATGTTTAGATAACAACCTAGTCGACTTTATCGTCAGTTAAAATTTAATTTAATTATTTCTTATCCCAGTCACATGCTCCTATACCTTCAAAAATTCCTTTTAATACTTTTGTAACTTGAGAGACATCATTAGTTGACAGCTTTTACAGAAAATTCTTAATTATGCCCCGACGATAAGGTTTGACATCAGGATTTTTAGATACTATTTAGGAATATCTTTTAATTGCATATTCGTTCAATTCTTTGACTTTGTTATCGCCCAAGATAATGTTTTCAAAAAACTTAATAACCTTTTATAGTGGGAAGTAGTTTGAAAATCGAGAAAGCTCATGCAATAAATCGATGTCTTAATTTAGAATTAAATGTAGTTCTGATTCCAGAATTGTATCAATTAGAAACTCCACATGCTCTTTCTTGAAAATATGTGACACTTATTGAAATAATTTGTAAAGTGAAACTCTTGATTAAAAGTCGCCTTTTTGAGCCATCTTGTAAAGCCTCTCCAAATCGGTTACCTCAAGAATGCTCTAATTTATTAAATACTTAAAGAACTCTTATGATTTTTTTATCAGCTGTACGTGACTATTAATGATGTAGATCTTCTAAAATATTTTGTTACTTTTGACCCATTGTCTGATGTATTTATTTTTGTCACTAACGTAGGTAACGCTTCTAACAATATCTTTTAATTAATTAAGACCTAATAGTTTATTTTTGATTGCTTCGCTCTGCAAACAGATGTCAGCAAGCCTCATTTTTAGAGTGTTTTAATACTTAGAAACAAAATCGTTTGCGTATATTCTTTTCTGAAGAGCCTTCAAACCAGAAAAAGTCATTTCAGATTGTTCTTTTGTGAATGTTTTTGTTGTTTTTTCCACATTACCAAACAAATATCTTTAGAAAAGCACTTTAATTTTCTCAATTAATTTTTTTACAAGCTCTCTGTTCAAATAGGGAGTCACTCCGCTGATTCCCTTAACAAAGTAGCAAAGAACATCAAAGTTGACCTACTTCTCGAGATATTCCAGATACTTGTCAAACCCACCCTTGTTGCCAAATTAATTTATTGTTTGAAATTGAAACTGTGACAAATATTTTTTTCGCGGGAAAGCAAATACTTTCTCTCCGTTGATTTCTGGAAATTCATAATCATTAATATCTTAAACTGAGTCATAGGAGGCCACTGCTTTGCTTGACTCATAGCAGAATTCCTTAGCAACGGTGCCGAAAGGCGCAAGCTTAGGACTGGTAAAATCTAGTATTTCCTAATATTCTGAGAAACCGTAATATGTGCCTGCGGAGTCCTCTTTGTTTCCATTTTAATGATATACTTTAAGAGTAACTTTGACATTCTTTTTGTTGTTTTCTCTCTAAATAATTTAAAGGACTGTGCCGTTGTACCAGCTTCCAAAAGAGTCCTCAACATCAACTAGATCGCCAGGCTTGAGATTATTACGCCATTACCAAGTCCTGCTTTTGGTATTATGCTGGGCAATTTGAACAGCATCCCTTTTTAGTCTCACTTTTTTATCGAGTGAATCACAGAGATAGGCAATTTCGACTTCGTATTCATCTATTTATACAATTTTACCCTGTGACCATGTTACTTTCTCATAGAGATTGCCAACCTTAATCACGTCCACAAGCTGGTCAAGCTCAAGTGGTAGTTCGTGAGCTGGGTGCGGGAAATATGAGTAAGGGTACACCATATAACTCAAAAGATTATTGTTCTTAAAGTAAAACTCTTCGTATTGAAAAACGGTGGTCAAGATTTCCATGAACCTGGGATACTTGATGGCAATGTCAATATATTTCGGTACCAAGTAGACGCATTTTTGTAGCACGTGGTTCGATACTTTCAGCACCTCGGGGTTCCTGAATAGCCTCTAAACAGTACTTAAAATATCGCGACCGAATGATCTTCTGGCACACTGTGGGGAACACACCAGTAAAGAAATACTCAATTAAGGACTCGTCAAGTGTTTCATTTAGAGGTAGTTCAAGCAGGCGAGTGAGAATCTCGTTGAGTTCCTGCAGATGAGGGAAGGCCTCGTCCTCTGCCGGAATGGTGTACATTGAAGTGCTGCTAACTTTCTTCTCCCAAGCTTAGCGGCTGATGTCTTTGAGGGGGTAATTGTTCATTAAAAATCTTTGATTATAAATATTATTGCCGTACACATCTGGTCAGGTTACTTATAATTTGTATACCATGAAATAAGACATCCTAGTCTACATGCTGGCTCCTCCGATCGCATTCATTTCTACGACTATCACCATCGCCTTCTTACCGCTGCTTAAAATAATCGACATCTCGGCTGAGCTCTCGGAGCTGAATGGCAGTCCTCCCGTCATCGACTATGTTTTGCTCATGCTGATCCTGTACTATGTAGGCGTTGCTGTTTTAATCAAGGATAATGAGAAAATGTGCTTACTCAAAATGGAAAAGCTGATCAGAACAACCAAACTCAGCAAAAGTGAGTATGGAGCAGAAACCATAAAATAGTTAGACAAGTTACAACACAGCGTTGAGTTTAAATAGTATATTAAAAGCATCACTGAGAATAAAGGGAAAGCCAATGAGCATGAACATGAAATAGTTTAATCTAAAAGAAACAAAGTGATTGAACTATTCAATGAGTCAGATGATGACTCCAATAACAATGATAACATGTTGTTGACTTGTCATCAAGTCGCAACTAGCAAGAAAATGTTTTGATTTTTCACTACAACTCACTTTTATATTTACTATACTTTGTTAAAATACTTAAATAATAATTTTAGCATACAAATCAATCAATCTCGTACTCAGAATGATGGTTTTTTCTTGAAAAACGAAGATTCAGGTGTTACATTTAGAGCTTCAGGGATTCCATTGATCTTTGAATAATAAGAATTTAACTAATTAAACTATATTGTTTTTGATCTATCTTCGTCAATCAGATCAAAAATAGTCTCTATTTAATCTTCAGTAAAAGTAGAGTCCAGTCTCTTCATTATTTTAGCAAACTAGTTTACTGATATTGAGCCACTTTTGTCACCATCATAAGCAACAAATACTTTAAAGAGTGTTAAATGCTTTTTAGTCAGGGTATTTTCTAGTTTTACGAAACAATTCCTAATTTTATTTTGCAGCTCAATATCAATGTTTGTGTCATCTAGAGAATCAGTGTTATCCTGGTCAAGGCTTACAATTTTTCTCATCAAGAATGGAATTTTATCCTCAAATTTTGAAGTCAGTGGAATCATATGGATTTTAAACTGTGTCTCGATTTCTTTCATAGAAACGGTGCCATCTTTATTGATGTCCATTCGATCGAAAAAGAAATTGTACTAATTTTATTATAATTTAGGCACTATGCTTTTTATAAATAGTCTAAATTGTTCTTCTTTCAACTATGATTTTTCATCGAAACCTAAGCTGTCCCATAATTTCTTTAAATGAATATTTTGTGAGTTAACCTCGAAGCGGATATCACTCATGATTTTCTTGAACTTGTTCTCTAAGTTCTTGTTTTTACTAATCTCGTGCTGGAAGTATCCCTAAAAAATTGGGTGTCTGAAGACTTCATCCCAGTTCAACCTCTTCTACTCTGATACGCCCAGAGCCTTCTGTAGAAAATCGGCAGTATTCTTACTCAAGTGCGGATCTAACTGTAGTGGTTTTTTCTCTAAATTTTGAATAAGCTCATATTGACTTTTGGCAGTCCAAGGGGTATGCCCATGAAGCATTTCATAAAAAATAAATCCTAGACCCCAAACGTCACATTTCGATGTGTACGGTTAATTTTTAAGCATTTCAATTGACATATACAAGGGAGTTCCGACTGATGTATGAGCTTGAAGACCGCCTTTGTGCTTTTTAGCAAAACCAAAATCTCCTATTTTTATTTGTCCCTTAGCCATAAACAGGTTGGCAGGTTTTAGATCCCTAAGTAAGACGAATGGTACCGATGCAAAATACCTTCTTTGACTAGGGTGACAAACCCATTGCATATTTCAGTCAGAAAGGTAATGGCTTCCTTCTCATCTAGCTTCTTTTTGGCAATATAGTGTTCAAAATCTCCATCGCATAGCTATTCAATGATGTAGTAATTATTAGAGCTTTCCATAACTTCCTCTAGTAAAATTATGTTGGGTGATTTTACTGATTTCATGATTTTGATTTCCGAAAACAAGGCTTCCTTGAGATATGGGTCTTCGTTGACTGTTTTAGAATGCATAATTACTGCTGGATTTCGATATCACTTTTATTGCGACTGGCTTACCGGTGCCATCTTGTTATCCATTGTAAACCTAAATTGTTAAGCTTTATACTGTGCCGTATGAACCTTTGCCTAGAGGCTTGTTCATAAATATTTTGTACCCTTGAATTTTCTTGATCATGCACTATTAGACTATAAATCAAGCAATTATTAAAAGATACACAATACTTGTAATTTATTCAGGCTGTTAAAACAGCAGATAATGATAAATGAGAACCGTTTCAGAGTCAAATATTTAATACTTCAGAATCATATATTGATTAATTACAATATATTCAAAATCAGAGGATGACAGCTGAAGAAAACAATATAAAAGTGTTGCTGCACTCTATTACATCAAGCATTAATGAGGACTTTGAAGATTTCGCTCCTATCAACAAAGTTGCCAACAAGTTTAATACCAAGCCATCCACAATTATACTGCCATTGATTGGTATCGTTTTGGTCATATCCCTGCTCGCATCTTTCATCGCCCACTTTGTGATTACACTCTTCGCGATGATTTACCCCGCTTACATGTCCTTCAAGGTACATCTCTGAGTTATATAGGCGATCAACGGCAGGAACGAACAACTTTGTAAAAAATGGCTAACTTACTGGATTGTCTTTGCGTTCGCTACTGCTTTTGATGGGCTACTGGCCACAGTCCTGTTCTTCTTGCCTGCCTTCTACGCATTCAAAGTGCTCTTCTTTATTTGGCTCTTCTACCCTCGAACCGATGGAGCTTCGATAGTGTATGAGAAATTCCTGAGACCTTACTTAAGTCAGTTCAAGAGTGCGATAAAGAATATCAAAATTAACAACTGATTCATAGTATAACTTTAATTTAATTTAATTCATTTTTAAAAAGCTGATATTATACTTGACAACAAATAAATAAAAGAGTATCATTGTGGGTTGTTTGGGTTATTGTTAGTAGAGTTCGGCTGCACTGTATTCCCGAATGGTGAGACTGCCATTGGAAATAGTGGCATTTGCATACTCGGCATTGGAAACATCTGCATTTGAGGCATCTGTGACTGCATGTGCGGCTGCATAAAAGGCGACTGCATTGGCTGACTCGCTGGTGGAAATACTGGAGGTTTTGGCATCGGCATCCCATTCTGTCCATTGTATAGTTGCATCATTTGCGTGTAGTATGTCGCATACATCGACTCCAAGTACTGCTGATTATGCATTCGGTCTCTAGCTTGATTTCGGTGTTCAACATTGTGGTGTCTGTGATTGTTTCTTCGATTATGATGCCTTTGTTATGTATAATCATCATGATCACGATGAAAATTCTTTTTCTCTCTTGTTCTATCACGATAGAAGTCTTATTAATAACTAGCCTTTCGTTTCCTATCATGATGGTAACCCTGATCTCTTATCATCATGTTTGACCTTTGCTATATATGTTCAGAGTCATTATGTTCAGCTTATTAACTTTCTGAGTCGCTGCCTTGATCCGCTTATTTATTCATTGAGCTTTTCTATTTAATACTTCTGATGTCTTCCTCAGTTAGTGTTTTACATCCCTCTGCATAGAACAATTAAAGACCAATAATTTCGCCCCAATATACGCTCTTCTTTTCAGCTTCGTCAAGCATTTTGATAGCATAGTAGGGATGGTCAACTCTACCAAAAATATCGATCACAAAGCCTACACATTATTTCTGTTGACTGTCTACGTGCAGAAAGAGCCAGTTGTCAAGATCAACCAGATTAATGCTGGAGTTAGCCTCAACAATGACCAGCTCGCCCACTTTTTGAATCACTTTACCTACTGGGTAGAACTTGCAGTCTGCTGAAATATTCTGCATTGGTGGGTACTTAGGTTATATTTTTGGTTTACGCTCGCCTTGACTTTATTTCGGCATCTCATCTCGGTCCTATTCATCCTTAAGATCCTGCAGATTGAGACCTTTCAGTTCTTACAAACTACTAAGAGACCACTCTGATTCTTCCTACTATTATTTTTGTGACAACTTATTCTTTTCTGTCATTCTGTTGTTGAAGCTTTGTGATTAATATTGATATAAGCTAGGATAATAATAATATTGATTGTAAGAGAGTAATAAAAATATTTATCATAAACAATAATCAGGAGATAGGGTGAACTTGAGCGAATTTCGAAGCGAAGATGAGCGACAAAATTGCCATCAATTTAATGAGAATGTTCAAAGCTGGGCCTGAAGTATCCTTTAAAGGATCTCCAACTGTGTCACCAACAACAGCGGCCTTATGGATTTCGCTTCCCTTTCTAACCTGACGGCCTTGTTCATCAACTAGTGCTCCACTTTCAATATATTTCTTTGCATTGTCCCAAGCGCCACCAGTATTGGCAGCTGAGATAGCAAGTTGGACACCGCTGACAATGGCTCCGGGGAGGAAACCAGCCAACATCTTGGGGCCGAAGATAAAACCGATCAGCAAAGGAGCTAGAATAACCTAAATTATATTGAAATTACCAATAAACCAGGCACAATCATCTCAATGAGAGAGGCTCTGGTTGAAATAGCGATACAAGCTTTGTAGTCTGGCTCAGCTGTTCCGTTCAAAATTCCGGGGTTCTCTCTGATTTGTCTTCTAACTTCTTCAACCATACCGAAGGCAGCCTTGCCCACAGATCTGATTGTGAATGAAGAGAAAATGTAAGGAATCATAGCGCCCAAGAGCAATCCTGTGAATATTTCAGGCTCAGTCAAGCTAATGAGCTTGCTGTTTTCAAGACCGCAGTTGTGAAGGAAACCTCCGTAGAGTGAGAGAGCGACAAGGCAAGCAGATCCAATAGCGAATCCTTTTCCAATAGCAGCGGTGGTGTTACCAGCAGCATCAAGACCGTCAGTGATTTCTCTGACTTCAGGGCCCATTTCAGCCATTTCAGCAATACCTCCTGCGTTGTCACTGATAGGTCCATAGCCGTCAATAGCCAGACTGAGTGGCAAGTTGGCCAACATACCGAGAGCAGCTAGAGCGACGCCATAGTATCCCATAAGCTTGTTGGCTAAGTAAGCAGTGGCGGCAATGCAGATGACAGGCACCAAGGTTGACATGTAACCCAAAGCCAAACCAATTGTTACGTTGGAGGCGGGACCTGCTTTACAGATTTCTGCAAGTTCTCGGACTGGGGCGTAAGAGTGTGAAGTCACATACTCAGTGAATGCGGCAATTATCATTCCTGATACAAGACCTGCAATCGAGCACAGATATGGAATCCAAGGAGTGAGTCCACCAAATGTGAAGCCCTTCACTCGAAGTTCGAAGTTTGAAGGGTAAGTCAGCCAGGCAGCGGCAAGGATACCTCCTAGAAGTAGAATAGTTGAAACCAAAAGTTGAATTTTGAGAGTTGTCTCGACGCTGGGGAGAGTCTTGACCATTGTGCAGTGAGTAGCAATGGTGCTAACCAAGATGCAGATAAAGATACCGAAAGCAATCAGGAGGAGAGGGTACATCAAGTTGGAAATGCGATACATGCAGCCTGATCCTGTTCCGATCAAAGTAGTTGATGACATAACTAAAGCAGCGCAAGTTGACTCAGCGAAAGAGCCGAACAAGTCAGCACTCATACCGGCGACATCACCAACGTTATCACCCACATTATCAGCAATAGTGGCTGGGTTCTTAGGGCTGTCTTCGGGGAGTCCAGATTCAACTTTTCCGACCAAATCAGCTCCGACATCAGCAGCTTTAGTGTAAATACCTCCGCCGACTCTGCCGAACAAAGCAACGAATGATCCACCAAGACCGTAACCGGCAATGGCCTCAAAGAGAGGACCAAAATATTATTTATTATTCGATTAGTCACCCAGATTCTTGACAGCCTTGAAAATAAGGATGAGGATCATCAGAACCAAAAGACCCAATGAAACGAGTGCGAATCCCATAGCGCAACCAGCTCGATAGGCAGTCCTAAAGGCAGCACCAACGCTGTGCTTAGCGCAGTAAGTGGTCCTGTAATTGGCTTCGGTTGCAATGATCATGCCGACCGAACCACAGATGATGGAGATGATAGCTCCTACCAAGAAGGCAACAGCAGTGATGATGCCTTGTTCTGTGAGGAACGTGATGATGATGAACATGATGGCAGCGAAGATCAGGCAGATCAGATACTCCTGTTTTAAGAACTCAAAGGCGCCCTAAATTTAAATAAAAGTGTACCTCAGAAATCTTGTGACCTAGCTCAATGAGCAAGTTCTTTTGGTGGGGAGTAATCTCTTTACCTCCTACGTGTTCGTCCTCATAGCCTGTGTGGCCTTGATGGACGTTGATTTTTGAGACAAGGAACATATTGATGAATGCCCAGATGAGACCCAAGAGACAACACCCAATAATAATGAGATATTCGGCGGTGAAGTCCAAGGGGCCGGAGCAGGATCCTCCTGAAGAGGCCTGGAAGTGATTTTCCAAGTAGGTAGCTCTGAGTACCATGCTTGAAGTTGAAGTTGGAAATTTATATTGAATTGGATAAAGGGCAAGAATAAAAGTAATAAATTTTAATTTGAATTCACTTGATCCAAAATCACCTGATTAAAAGAACGAAAAAACTGACTTCATTATACTCATCAGACCAAAATATCTTGCAATAGTCATAAGTGTGGATGGCTAACTTCTTGGCTTGTGTTATATAAGCTTTGCATATTTATTTAAATTAAAATAAACCCGGTTTGCAATAGATTCAATATTGCAAGAAAGGCAACATTCAAACAAATCAAGATTAATTATACATTCATTGCGCTCCTATAGATTTTGAATCTACTGCCACGATTGATCTTGTTGATGAGCTAGATTATTCATTGAATAAGATATTTTAATATAACTGCTTTAAATAACAGTTACCACACACTGTTTTAAAATAGAAAATAAATAAAATAGATAAAATATTTAATCATTATTCTACAGCAATATCCGTTATTCACATTAATAATTTTTGGCTTATTAAATAAAATAAATTAGTTACAAAAATAACGACAGACTTGAAATGAAAGCGTGAGAAAACGCAGTTTTTCACCAGCCCTCTTTAGGTGGCATTCCCCTTCTACTTTTATCCTTTTTGCTCTCCTTGTTGCTGACTTAATTTATGAATTTCAGTAGTTTGTTGTAATGTATATCATCTAGGTCGACCTCGATGGTGACTGACCCTTGAGGGAACTACTTTGTGGTTTCGTAGTTGTGCTGGTAATTAGACCCATGAGGAATGTTTGCCATTTTCTTCAGCCACTCTGTCACCATCAAATGGTATTCGAATCCGTATGTGACTTGTTTTACTTTAAGTCCTCTAATCTATCGTAATTTCTTATCTATGGACTTAAGTAGTTTCGCCATGTTCTGCCCAGTCTTACAACTAACTCTGATATCAGTTTTGCGCATGCCCTATGATGCTTAGGATTGATCAGCTATCTGTGGTATATTTTAGACTAAATCGACCTTATTCCACACTTCTATCATTTTATCGGTGTAGAACTCGGGAGGGAATTTTAATTATTTCAGTATACTTAACACTGATTGTTTCTGCAGCTCATTTTGAGGATGGGACAAATCTCTCAAATGGATAACAAGATCTGCATTTGATATGTCTTCAAGTGTAACCTTAAAAGAGTCGATCATCTCAACCGGCAGATCTGTAATGAATCCGATTGTGTCCATTAAGATTGCCTTAGTCCCTGAAGGCAGGTCGATACTATGTTAAATAATATATACTATCTAGAAGTGGTTTTCAGTGTCTGAAACAGCAAATCTTTGCTTGAGACCTCATCTTTACCCATGATATAATTCATAAAGGCTGATTTACCCACATTAGTATACCCAACTAATGCGATAATGGGCAAGCTTGAGTTCCTAATTTTATCTTTTTCTTTTTTGTTCTGTCGCATTTTGGTCTAAATTTATATTTATTTTCGAATCTTTGCCTATTTGTTCTTAATATTTCTGCGCTAAATTTCAAGCTGTGATTAACCCTCGCCAGACATAGTACCGATTGCTCTCCTTTGCTTTGCCGAAATAATTTCTAACGATATTTCATTATTGTTGAGGAGGCTGCCGCTGAAGAGGTTCAAGTTGGATGAATATGTTGACCCATCTCTTACCAAACGCGTTTTTAAATAGGAAAGATAGGAGAGTTCGATCTGTAGCTTAGCTAGTTTTGATGTAGCTATATAAATTACTGCTTACTTCTTTGCGCAAATATCTGTAAAATTATAGAAAATCTGTCGAAGATTTGAATTTTCTTAGCTGGATCTCGCCTACGTCTTGACTGTTCGACTTATTAAACTTACTATGTGCTTTACAATTAGGTATCTGACTGACCCTCCTCACCAGTTTCACTCATATATCCCTTAGGTAATTTTTTGTTATTCAATTGTGACTAAAAAAGTTTCTTCAAGTTCCTAATCTGACCGGGTTTAAGCTCTGAATTTATAAAAAGGCAAGAAGGCTGAGTTTTAAGAACATGCGCCATGATTTTCTCTAGTTTTCCTTTGGTAAAATAATATTTCTGAGTTACTTTTTTGCAGCTTATGAGTGAGCTGTTGGCAAGAGATTCTCTAATTTTTTTGTTTTGCCACTCTGAATGCAAGTCCCCGTCAGTATCTGTTTCCTCTTCGTCAAAAATTATTCCGTCTTTCTATTTCACAATACGATTACATAATATGTTCCAGAGCCAATTGAAGTTTTCACATAAGTTCCATCTTTGATTTAATTTCCGAATACAGGTTCCATAACGATTGAATTACTCGGCAGTTTTCCATACTTTTACGTCATCAATTTTTCAGTATTGCTAGGTAGTAAAGCTTTATCCTTAACCCAGAAAGGACCTGGTATAACTTCCCATTTCAAAGAAGAGACCAGACCTATGGCTTATTCTGCCAGATACTGTTCGATGACTGGACCTTTGTTCGGGTATGTCACAGGATGCAGCATTAAGCACTTCGGAGATGGTGAACTCATATCTACTTTGGTACTAAACATGAACGTGAGACCTCCATTAAATAATTTGCTTGTTCTTAACAGTTTGAGCATATCTAATTTGTTAAACTCCACTATTAATTTAATCGACACTAATTCCTTATTTTGCTTAAATGATACAATTTATGCTATTTATTTAGTGATTAATGACAAATTTTAGTCAAACAATCTTGATAAATTAAATAGTTTGCAATAAATATATGCAGGAAGTCGATCCCATATAATAACCCCAAGTAGCTTAAAGCTTGCCGAGTAGTAAAATAATTCGCAACATCCTTTCGAGTGTCGTCCCGCACAGGAGGATGCTTGTGCATTTTAAGAATAGTTTGCATGATGGATACTTCTCTCCCGACACCATGCGTAGAGAGGGTCCTGGTATTAGTGTCCTAGACAACGGATGTCTAGTGGTGGGTAACTACAAAAACGACCAAAATATGGGACCCACTTTGATATTCCTTAGTGCTGACACTTACTTCATGGGTGAATTCAATAAGGGTGCTCTAGATGGTCCCTTCGTGATTCGTTCACCCAGACATGTCACATATTCTTGCTTCGTGAACAACAAAATAGAGGGATAGATGGTCAAGATTGATTACGAAAGATGGATTGCACAGCTGTGGGCCATTGAGCGGGACGGGTCTGGTCAGATCAGCAAGTAAATAGGATTGGCTGAAATACTAAACTCATATTTATCCTATGAGCAAATTAAGAGGGTATAGAATAAAATTACATCTAAGTTAGACAAAACTAAGTACATTAGATACGAACAATAAATATTGAAGAAAATAGCACCCTATGTTTAGGCCCAACCACCAGTATCTGAACTGTTGTCAAGCATGAAATCAGGTACAAATGAATTCGCAAATCTTGGACATAATTTATTCTCCCACAAAATATATCAAAATAATTAATTGGTAATGCTAAATGGCACAATTGGCAACATGAACAGTGGAGGAACAGGCCCATAGTTTGTTGGCTTTGCCCTCAATAAAAAATAATAAATTATTGCTTATGGATAATTTAAATAAGTCGAATTTTTTTAGAGTAAAAAATCTTAAATTTCTGCTTCGAGAGAATTTTAGAACTATTACCACATCAATGGCATTGGTTTATATGTATAGCAAAGCCCCGGCAGAGCAACAGTGACATACTGTGGAGAATTTCAGCACAACAAGCTCCATGGGTAAGGGTACAAACATGTGTAGGGCGAAAAGATAATATATGGCAAGTTCACTGACGGAAACATTCGAAACGTAGATGTAGTGCAAGCCAGCGAGGAGAAAGACGAGCAAATACTGAAGCTTATGCTTAAAAAGCTGAAAAACATACACATTCATTCATTGAAATTCTACAACAATTACGCCAATTAGCGCCCTATCTATATTCTCAATAATCTTCATGAAATGGTAGGTGATGCTCAATTATGACCTATTGACGATTCAAAGTTATTCTTACTGCTCTGATCATGCATTTAATATTGCTAATATTATTGGCAGAAGCCAAAGAAATAATTTTATGCTCGACAAATATTAACATTTCAAGAAGCTCTCCCGTACTGAAGGATGCTCGTTCTACGACGCTGAGGATCGCAGCTCGATGCAGAACGTACTGCTAAAGCGACTGCAGCAGAGATCCACATGGGACTAATTACTAACCAATCGCAATCTGCAGTTCATGTCCAAATCTAGATTCGCCCCTAAGATGCTATAAATTTTCAAAAAGAAAGGTTACTATTTCATTGTATTCGAGAAACCAACTGGGCCTCCTCTCAGCGAACCATAACAAATTGGCAAAATTACACTCAATCGATTCTATCCACTATTCAGCGATCTATGCAAGAGTTGCATGTAAATTAAGCAGCACTGTCCGCAGATGTATATATTACCCGAGTGGGTATTTCTAAACAGGAATACAGTGCGCGTTGGTCACTTCTAACCATTTTTTAGTGCATTTGGATAAGACAGCAGCAAGCACGTCTTCATGTACAACCTTGAAAAATCTATGAATACCAACACCAAAGCATTAGCCGAGTCTGATGTGATGGCCTTTGAACGAAGACAATCCATAATATACAACCTAGGAGCAATGGCCTATCAGTTGCTCACAGGCAAAAAAGCCACTACTGCCACAACCGAGGATGAGTATAAGACTCAGTTAGAAGAGCTGGAGGCAGAGGTGTTTAAGAAAATTGAGAAGATCACCAAAGACTAAAAACTAGCAGAGTTGATTACTAAAATGATCAAGCAGGACCCTTTCGATAGTCCTACCCTAGTACAAGTATGCAATTTCATGAAGCGCAAATCCCAATAATTTGAACCAAGAAATGTTCCTAATCCAACAGTAGAATTTGACATGTAGAAAATTCAGCTGACTGACAAGTACAATCTCAGTCCTATTCAAAATAAGAAATTTAATAGGCCCTGCTGCAAGACTACAGAAAACGAGGAAGTAGATGTTGAGTTAGAGAAGAGAGGAAACTTGACGCTGGCTTACGTCAAGCGCGACGGTCATAATCACACGCGCAATCGGTCTTTCCTGCCTGAGATAACCTACAGCAACAATAAAAGATACAAAAGCAAAGACACGTTTGGCAGCAAACCGACTATGCTCAGGAGTGAAGGCAATATGAGGTTCAAAGATTTTTGATTTATTGTTCTATTTTTGTGTACAATGAACAAATTATAACAAATTATAACAAGCTGTAATTGTTAAATTTCTGTTTGTATTGAATAATTGAGAGTAATGCAAGGAAAAAAGAACTCTAACGCACAAATCACCACTAACCGTAAAAATTCAGCCAGTCGTATGGGTACACAACAGAATCAACCACAAAGCAATCCCCCGGTCAGTACTTCGAATCCAAACGCGTTAAAATAACGAGATGAAATATTATTTTCGATAGTGAAGTAGTACCTAGAGAAGAGCGGGTACTCACGAACAGCGCAAACATTCAAAACTGAGAAACCTGCTAAAAGAATACTACCCGCTATTTCTGGTAGACAGGTTTATGGAAACGCCACTAATGGCGATTAGAAAACTATCATCAATGTATATTTGTGCTTACCTAGCTTCTCGACAAGGGAAATCGATAATAATTCTTTAAGATGACAGACAAAATGTTCTCAACATGCGCCAATAATAATAGCTCAGACTAATTTGTGCATTCTATAAGGAGGCTTTAATTCGAGCTGAATATATACTTTTGCATTTATAGTATTCACCCTTCAACTTCTGGAGCTTCTAAGAAGGGTCAAGTAGATCGAGCTTCAGCTGAGGCTTTCAAAAAGTATATTGATTCAAAAGGGCAATAAGTATCATAATAAACTGAGCTACTTGCATTTTTTGCGTTACCCTACATTCCAAAGCCACAATAAAATCCTTCTATGGCGAAGGTATTCACCAAGTAGTGGATCCTTAAGCTAAAAGCTAGTTTGCAGTAGAGCCTTAGATAGTTTAATAGTCGAAATACTGCAAGCTCGAACAAAGAAAACAAAAAATCGGTATACCCCTCGACCCTACACGAAATATACGATCGGTACAACGAGTCAAGTGTAAGTCAGAGCCGCATCAAGGAGGAAGAGTCACGTTAAATCGATCACAAGCTGGTTGAAAAATACGAAATGGAGAATCAGCAGCTAAAAATACATAACAAGTAAATGATATCGTACTTGGATATACTGCGATAACAAATTGAAGATTTAAATTAGGCTGCCAAAACGAATTTAGTAGAGTCAAATAAAAAATGGTTCCATTTGACTAAATAAATTCTACAACTTACAAAGAAAGCAGCCAAGGGATAAAATATTAAGGAAAAACTTGAAAGCTACGAACATTTTTTCTGTACCAGCATTGATGAATTAATCAACTGTAACGACGATATTTCACTATTTGACAAAAATTCATACACCGAAGACGCTTCTATGATTCCGAGAAATGTACAAAACATGGTAGATCGGTCATCAGTTGGGAACAATCCTTCGTTCCCCCGCATATCACCTATCGATTACAGCAAAATATTTGCCATTTTTTCCAAAGCAGGCAAACCAGAACTTGAACTTGAAGTCTGCGTGGTCCTTAAATCTCTTAAAAATAGATTATGTTTTCATAAAAATGCATACACTCGAAGAGAAGTTGTAGTCTCCTATCAAAGGAATGACCTTTGCGGACTTCAGGAAAAGAACTACTGGATACAGCGAAAACTTCTGCTTGAAAGTGGCGAGCGAGTCAAAGAGTTTTATCTTAGACTGATGAACTATATTTCTACTGATGACTTAGGCAACCAATATTTATCTAATTCGGAGAAGCTAGTCGAGAACTTAATGGGGATTATGGGAACCACAACTGAGGACATACCTTATCGTAAACACGCTATAGGTATCCTTCAAAAACTTTCATACATCAAGCAGTCACAGCTTATGATGATCTCTTTCGGTATCATCCCAATGATTTTCAAAATATTCCGAAACGAGGTTGAATAGTTGCATGAGACTTCTATTCAGTATCTGATGGGTCTCATTATGAACCTTGCTGTTAGAAAAGAATCTGTAATAAATTTTGAGAAGCACAAGTCATAAATTCTGCCTATTCTTCTCAAATTCATTGACGTCGAGGACAAGCATGTGAAAGGATATGTGAATGGTACCCTTTATGTACTTCTACAGCTCGAGTCCATTAGAAGAGAGGCTATTTAAAAATACAAAATAAAGTAGGTACTGAACACTCTACTTCAAAAAAGTACAGCCCGTCTGGAACAGCTTGACCCAGATGAGTCAGAGGCCTAAAATTGTGTGATCCGGCAGTATAGCTATATCCTCGAACGGTTATAATAGATAGGCAACTCGAATATGGACCAGTCCTAGAACTTTGCGGACGATGATGACGACGAGAACGAATAACAATATGTTGATGACATTGATGATAATATGGAGATGTTCTCTGAAGGGGACGAGCTCAACTAAAGCGAGTACCTTGAGGGAGAGGAAAAGTTTGGCACTGGTGAAGAGCTTCTTATGAAAAAATATGCATTGTTAGGGCCAGAAGCCGTGCGTGAATAGATTATTAATAGATCAATCTTAGATGAGACAGGCCGAAAATCTAATAATATGACAACATCAATAAATCACTCCAAGCGCATGGATCGAGTATTTCATAAGAACGATCGATCAGACACTCCTGAGCTTTTACCTAATAGTTTAGACTTATCAATTACACCGACGCGATGATTAATTAACTATTTATTATACTTCGCACTTGCTTAAATGCATTATCAAACAGATTATATTGACATATAGTTTAGGAAAATACTTAAATTGGTAACATTCAGTCATCATTTTCGAATTTCGGCATCACAAAACTTCCTAAAATAATTTATTCGGGATTGGCCATCCGTTTCTTAGAATGGGCAAGACCACTCACATGTTTCTGAGTTATTTTTTGAGAATTTTAGGCTGTTTGATTTGAAGCAGCGTTCGGATCAGAGTTAATGGCAAGCATATCTTTTCTATCGTCAGTCAAAAATGCAAGTCCACCTTTTGGTTTTTCATTATTTAGCTCTGATTTAAATTGCGAATATTGCGATTCAAGGAGCTTATTAATTTGTTCTGTTTTTTGTCTAGACAAATAAGCTGCTCGCTATGGACAGTCTGATGTTGGATGCGTTGTTTAGCCACAAATTTCGCATATCACATTAGCTTTATTTTTGTTAAGGTTGGCAAAAGGACATGCCCAAGTTCTATGCCCTTACATTTGACAGTTTTCGCAGAAGTTATCGTCAAGCATTGCGACTACAATCTTATTATAGGACTCTAGCAACTATTTAATTTAGTCGTCCTATTCACCATTTAAAATTTTATGCACTTCATTCACACCTTTATCTAAATCTTCATCGTTATCAGCTAC
>APMI01023382.1_pt1 | contig 35579 bp, 29 predicted proteins | sample 667938 | NCBI WGS metagenome assembly APMI01 (sample SAMN01084076, study PRJNA167559) | wastewater metagenome | biome: Wastewater | place: Denmark: Ejby Moelle, Odense | collected 2011-11-28
GCTGGCGATTCTTTTTTGTAGTGAGGTATCCGCATAAGCTAAACTGGTTGCTCATGCTGCCTGTTTTGGCGTAAATAAAATTACTGTCGCTGTTAAAATAATTCTTCAGCGTTCCCTGTCCGCCGGTGGGCAATATTACCTGCAGTCTTTTCATTCCAAAATCCTGCTGCAGTTTATTTAAAATATAAATAAAGGACCGGGGCGTAAATAAATTGTACCGGCTAAGCCCGCTTCCATCTACCCAGCGTGGCTGCTGCGGAATATCGCTGAAGTCAGACTTTAATAAATATTCAATCACCTCCTCCGTCTTCATGTGGTTGAATTTAAGTACAGTCATAAGTAATGTTTGCTCGGCAAAAAAATTATCACTGTTATGCATCATCGGCTTAAACAGTGAGTCCGTTGGCTGAGACTTTATACAGTGTAATGCCAGGTTTGGAGGAATGGTTGAATATAAATCATCAGCATTAGACATTAAAGTGTCTTTTATTCTTAATCCAAATTCCTTTGCCAATATCTTTTTCGCCGTACTTATCCCATTTACATTAAAGGGAATCACCTGTTGGATAAAATCAGATCTCCCGGAAATCACATCAGCCGGGCTATTCTTATCATAAAAAAATTCATTGCCTGCCTGGTTCCTGGTTATTGAAAAATTATACAAAGCCTGCCTTGATAAAATTGTATCCAGCATCATTCTCATGGCTCTCACTTTATATGGAAGTATATATTGACTGGCAATACTGTCTTTAAATAAAGCTGGCTGAACATCCCAATCCAAATCTCCTGAATAAGGGCTGGTATATTTTATCTTGTTCAGTTTAAACTTTACAACATTGCCAAAAACAGGAAGAGCATTTTTTTCCACCATATAGCTCTCATTATAATCATCCCATGCCCATCCTTTTCCCAGGGTGCTTTCTGCAAAAGGATTTGATATATAAAGCCACTTATTTGCTTTTTGCAAAAAACTTATCACTGGTTGATTGGGGAAACCGGGATGTAAAAATGTGGGGTCGCCTGTAGGTATAAGATTAATTTGTGTTGAACTGTAATTTTGATAGTAAATCCCCTCCAGGCTATCTCCCAGGTATTTCATCCCGGCATACAAGGTGAAAAACTTGGTATTGCTGGCTGGTATAAAATACTTATCCGCATTGTAGTTGTACAGGTACCTGTTTTCACCCGGTTCATAAATACTGATACCGATATGACCATTTGCTATGGCGCTGTCCTGCAGCAGGATTGCTGTAGCCTGCCTGCTGATCTGCCTCGATACAGAACAGGATGAAAACAGTACTACAAATATTACTGCATACAATAAGCTGTTTGTACCTTTACAACAGCTTACAACCTTGCCATTAGCTGATCGTTTCATTTGAGGGTTAAAGTTATATTTTTCAGTGCCAATAAACTGTAATGCTTTTCAACAACCACACGAAATCTTTCACCAAACTGCTCCGGCCGGCACTGTTACTTTTCGGTTCTGTGGTTTTAGGCCTTAGCGGATTCATGATCATTGAAGGGTACAGTTTCCTGGATGCTTTATACATGGCTGTTATCACGGTATCTACTGTTGGTTTTGAAGTGGTAAAACCTTTATCGCAGGCCGGCAAAATATTCACCGTTTTTTTCCTGCTCATCAATATTGGCCTCTTTACTTATTTTATCTCCCTGTTTACCCGTTACCTGGCAGATGGAGAATTTATCAAACGATACAAACAAATGAAAATGGAAAACAAGATTCATAACCTGCACCAGCATGTAATCATCTGTGGCTTTGGGCGCAACGGGCGTGAAAGTGCACAGATATTACACAACAACAATATTCCCTTTGTAGTAGTGGAAAATAAAGAAGTATTGGAAACAGATGGTCATTTCAAGGTTGACCATTTTATCAAAGGCGATGCGGTAACCGATGCAGCCCTGGTAGATGCCGGCATCAAACATGCCAAAGCCATTATTACTACGTTGCCGGTTGACGCGGATAATTTATTCCTGGTATTATCAGCCAGGCAACTCAACCCCGGTATCAAGATCATCAGCAGGGCTTCGGTGAATTCTTCGGTGCAGAAATTAAAAATTGCAGGAGCAGATAACGTGATCATGCCCGATAAAATTGGCGGCGCACACATGGCTACATTAGTATTACAACCGGATGTTACAGAGATACTGTCCATCATGTCAACCACCAGCAATCCTTCTTTCAGGATCGTGGAAATGCCGGTAAATAAAAGTGTAACGCTGGCCGAACTTGACCTGTGGAAAAAAACACACTGCACCATTATAGGACTCAAAAAAATCAACAAACATTACAGCATTAACCCATCGCCGGAATACCAGTTATCCATTGGCGACTGTATCATTGTAATGGGCAGCGAAGCGGAGATCAAACAAGCCAGGGAACTGGTGGGTTAAAACCAGCCTGTTTACCCGATTGCATCAGCCTCTTTCCTGGGCCCGCATCCATCTTTCGGGCATTTCATTTTTGCTGGCGGCTACGTAGTCATTGTAACTGCAGGCGATCATTTTTTTATCCGGCAACTGCATCCACCATCTTCCCGTGCGGCGGCTTTGTAAAAACAAGGTACCTTCCTCCGTGAAAGAAGTATTGAACTCATTAAAAAGATTGCTTTCATCCAGTGATGCTTCCTGCTTGCTGCGGCTTTTTCCATCAATAAAATACCAGAGCATTTGCGCCGCCAGCACTGCCGTCAATTCGTTCGCATCTTCCTTGGGATTGTAGCCATAAACACCAAAAGTGCTGAGGTTGTTGCTCATGCCGGCATAACGGGTAAGCACACATGCTTCTTCACCGGTAAACCCATTCGGACTGCACCTGCCGGATGGCGCATCGCTGTATTTAACGGCATTGATATCGAAGCTGAGCATGTGTGTATTCCGGAGCACGGGCTCCATCTCTTCCATATTTTCTTTTGCCCGGCCTACCCGGTAACAGTCGAACCGCAGCTTATCCATCGTTTCGAGCATGCGGGGATGAACGAAATAACTCTGGAAACCGATGTGATTATAATGTTTGATAAAATTGGGTTCGCCGGTAAGCATTTCGAGCAGAAAGTTTTCGCTGCGGAGCGAACTTTCGCCCCTAAGGTCGATGGTAGCATCGATGCAGGTAGCTTCTATAGGTTTTACGAGTTCCCGGTGAGCAAAGTACTGGGCCAGTGTTACATCGTGTGAGCCACCGATGATCACCACTGTTTTTTTCATCCTGATGAGTTCAGACAATACCGTTTTAATGGCAGCATAACTATCATTGAGTGAAGCGCCGGTTTTGATATTGCCCATGTCGGCGATCTTTGTATCAAAATGCCAGTAGTGCAACTGGTACAATTGCTTACGAATGGTGTTGGCTGCATTGATATTGTTGTCAAAGATGCCGCTGCCGCGGAATTCATCCACACCTACCAGTACAATATCAGCATCGGTAATATCGGGTAATTCAGTTTCATAAATATTGATGTGCTTGGCAAACTGCCCATCGTTGTAACCACTGTCTTCATTCAGGAAATGAATATCCACTGGCGATAAAAAATCATGCAGGTCGTACATTCTGTTTTTAGTTTGGGCAAACTTAGGGAAATAGTTGGTTTGTTGGATAGCCGCTTCGGAGAAAAGGAAATATTGAACCGGAAAGACCGAACTAAAATCCGCCAACTCAATTATATAGGAAATCAATTCACTTTTTGCAGGTTCTTTAGCACAAACCAATCGTCGTACATCGGTGCCGGGCGTGTTTTGTAGTGGATGCTGATGGCGTTGCGGAGTTCGGTGCAGTTCTTTATGTATTTGCTCGTGAAGTGTTCAACAAGCGTGAGTATGCTCAGTGTATTGCCTTCTTTTTTTACTTCGGCAATATAGTACTTACCCTTTATGAGCGTATTCAAAAACAACCTGCTGTCGATCACCGACAGGTAGGCCGTTCCTTTGATGGTATCGTTCTCAATTACCCGGAATTTTTTTAGTTCGTCGATATAGCCGGTGATGGACAGATCGTATTCCATATCCGTCTTGCGGTCGAAGATCAGTTTTACTGCAGATTCTTTGTATTCATTTTCATAAGAAGGTCTTGGTACAAATGCAGCCCATTTGCCCAGCAGCGCCTCATCAATATTTAGCTGCTCTTCCTTATCAATGCCAAAAGGTGACTCATAAGGACAGCCCCATAATATTACACAGAGTAAAAAGAATAAAGCGGTTTGCAGCAGGCTTTTCATCTTTTGAAAATAAAACTATTTATAATGCAACGAATTTTTTTTTGAAATGTTGTTTTACGCTAACCACAGCAGGGCCAGCCAGCCGGCCACTTCCATTAACCAGGCGATACCAAGGTGAACGATCAATCCGCCCCAGATACTGCCGGTGTTGTAAGCGATGATACCCAGCAACATGCCGCCCCAAAAACTACTGATGGCCTCTCCCATCGGTTTGCCCAAATGAATGCTGCAATAAAAACATGCCACCGGGATAATGCAATGCGTACCGCAGATATTTGCCAGCGCTAATATTAAAAATCCGCGGAAGAAAAATTCGATACTGACAAAGTCAAATCCATAACAAAGTTCATACAGCACATACTGCCAGCTTTTGGCGGGGATGGTTTGCAATATTTTCGCCTTTGGATATACTGCCTGGAAATCTTTTTGCATTGCGGCGAGCGCCAGCAACGGCAGCATGATGAGCAACATTAACAGGTAGGGTTGCAGGCTGCCCAATGGCCGGGCGCCGTAAAAGGGTTGGTTGTTTTTATCTTTCAGCCACCATACGATCACCACGGGTATCAACACTACGAACACCCTTACTACCCAATTGATGCTGCGGAGATAAAATAAATATTGCGGCACCTGCCAGCGGTCCGCTATCCATGCCTGGTGAAAGGTAAAATTTACCCTGAAGGAAAAAAAAGCCGGCGCCAGTAAAAGGATCGCCCAAAACCAGCCGCTGCTGAAATAAGTACAATTACTGTAGAAAAGCTTTTGTAAAAAGAAGGCTGCCGCGAACGGAATGAAGTAAAGACAATAGTACCCGGTAAACCCCGACAGCCAGGTATTTCCGGATGCGGCATATTTTTTTTCGAGCCCATGCCAGTAATTGAGATAGATCATGATGGCGAGCATGGCAATGATCACCAGCAAATACAGCAGGTTGAATTCTTCTTTATAAAATGACCGGATGTATTTGAATACCTGCGTCAACAGCAATAAAGATTTAATGAAACTTAGAGAAATTTAATGTAAATAAATATCCGACTATAATATGTACTGTATGTTCTTTTCTCTTATCCTTTACTTCGTGGAATAAAAAACGATTCCTGCAATTGATATTGAAACTGCATTCTCTCCAACAACTAAGTTTCTTTTAATGGCGCATTGAGTATTTTCCAGAGTTCGTCTTTCAACTGCGGTAACCCCTGCCCGGTAACTGATGAAATAAAAATGTGTGGAATATTGGGAGGCAGTTCTTTGGCGATGGCTGTCTTCAATTCTTCATCCAGCATATCTGATTTACTCACAGCGATCAGGAAATCTTTCTGCAGCATTTCCGGGTTGTATTGCTGCAGTTCATTCACCAGTATCTCAAATTCTTTTTTATGATCGTTACAATCTGCGGGGATCAGGAATAACAACACAGAGTTGCGTTCGATATGACGAAGAAAACGATGGCCCAGTCCCTTGCCTTCCGCAGCGCCTTCTATAATGCCCGGCAGATCAGCAATACAAAAACTTTTTCCATCCCTGTACGCCACCATGCCAAGTTGCGGCACCAGTGTGGTGAAAGCATAGTCTGCAATTTTGGGCGTTGCAGCGGTAATGGATGACAACAAAGTAGACTTACCTGCATTGGGAAAGCCTACCAATCCTACATCTGCCAGCACTTTCAGCTCCAGTAATTTCCAGCCTTCTATGCCCGGTTCTCCTGGCTGTGCATAGTCGGGCGCCTGGTTGGTAGCAGTTGCAAAATTGCTGTTGCCCAATCCACCGCGGCCACCTTTTACCCAGATCACTTCCTGGCCATCTTCTAAAATTTCGGCTTCTTTTTCTCCTGTTATTTCATCTCTTGCAATGGTACCCAGGGGCACTTCAATGATGATGTCTTTTCCAAAACGACCGGTCTGGTTGTTTTTATTACCGCCTTCTCCATCTTCGGCCAGTACATTTTTATAATAGCGTAAATGCAGCAGGGTCCACAATTGTGAACTGCCTCTTAAGATAATGTGAGCGCCCCTGCCACCATCGCCACCATCAGGACCGGCCATGGCATTGTACTTGGTACGGGCAAAATGCTTGCTGCCGGCACCTCCGTGGCCGCTGCGGCAGAAGATGCGGATGTAGTCGATGAAGTTCTTATTTTCCATGAATGCGGTAAAGGTAGTGTGTTTATAATTGTTGAGGATGAATCAGCGCCTCATACATTTTACTCAATTTTATAAAAAATTGCACTTTGAGTTTTCCAAAGCCCAACCCTGAGCCTAAAGGTTGTCAGCCTGAGCCCGTCGAAGGCGCTGAATTTAAGTAGTGAAACTGCCAGGTTAAACCCGCCTTCGACAATCCCAGGCTGACAGTAAAATAATTTTCAGGGTGGAGCTTTCAGCTTGCTATAAAGTTGTGCTATCCATTATTCTTATTGCTACTCCAGGTAGTGTAGTTTTTGTTGAGAATCGCTTTTTTCTGCAACCCGATATCCCTCAGCGGTTCACAGGCTTTTAAAGAATGCTGTAATGCTGCCGGTAACTGCTGGTATAGTTTAGTGCCCTCCGTTTTCCAGTTCATCATCTCATCACTCACCGTTTTGATGATGGTATGCGGATTGCCCACGACCATGCTCCTGGCGGGTATAACAGCTTCCGCCTTGATGAATGTGAGTGCGCCAACAATGCATTCATCACCCAATTGTACATTGTCCATGACCACCGCATTCATGCCTACCAGGCAATTGCTGCCAATGGTTGCCCCGTGTATGATGGCACCATGACCAATATGTGCACCCTTTTTCAGTAACACCGTTACACCGGGAAACATATGAATGGTACAGTTTTCCTGCACATTGCAGCCATCTTCAATAATGATCTGTCCCCAATCGCCCCGGATGGCAGCGCCTGGGCCCACATACACCTCCTTACCAATAATAACATTACCGGTAACACATGCCTGCGGATGAACAAATGCTGTTTCATCCACTACCGGCCGGTATCCATCAAATTCGTAGATCATAGTGTGTTGGGTGAATCGTCAATAGAGAATTGTCAATAGCAGATCAATATTCAATAAAAGAATGTTATCATACATTATTCTTCCGGTGGCAAAGGAAGATCCCGTTTAAGCATCGCATCCCTGTTGGCGATTTCCCATGCAGTGTAAAATATCATGCGAACTCTTTTTTCATACAATTCCCAGTTGATCTTATCAATTGTATCGGTGGGTTTGTGATAATCGGCCTTCAACATCCCATCGTAAAAGAACAGGATGGGCACTCCCTTTCTTGCAAAATTATAATGATCGCTGCGGTAGTAGATCCTTTCTTTATCATCGGGATCATCAAACTTATAATCCAGTACCAGGCCGGTGTGTTTTTTATTAACGCCTTCGTTGATGCCCTGCAATTCGGTGCTCAGTTTATCATGTCCGATCACATACACATAGTTAAGGCTATCCGGCTTGTTGCGTTCGGTATCTGTTCGCCCAACCATATCGGTATTGAGGTCAACCGTTGTTTTATCCAATGGAAACACCGGGTGCTCACTGTAATATTCACTGCCCCACAACCCTTTTTCTTCGCCGCTTACCGTCATAAACACAATGGTTCTTTTAGGCCCCCGGCCTTCAGCTTTTGCCTTTGCAAATGCAGCCGCCATACTCAGTACCGCACAGGTGCCGCTGCCATCATCATCTGCACCATAATAAATTTTACCATCGTGGCTACCGAGATGATCGTAGTGGGCGGTTAAAAAAACGTATTCATCTTTTTTTTCTGTTCCTTCAATTACCCCCAGCATATTGCTGGCGTTGATCACCTGCCTTTCTTTTTTATAATCGAAGCTAAAACTGGTTTTTTTTTCGGCGATGGCAGCGGCGTTGAAAACATTGCTCATCCTTGCCCTTTTTACAAGACTGTCGACGTTCCATTCGTTGAAAAGCTGTTTGGCTGCATCCAGTGAAACCGTAATAAAATCAATGCTTTTATCCAACGGCTCACCGGGAAAGTAAATATTGGACTTTGTATTTAATGAAACAACCCTGCTGCTGAGCAAGGTAGCCATCGGGTTTAAAACGATGGCTGCTGTTGCACCCTTTGTTTCTGCCAGCGCAATTTTTTCTGTGAGACCGGGAAAAGTGTATTTAGAAAAGCTCGTGCCGCCGCCTACAATATAATTTCCTTTGTTCTTTGGTTCTCCCAAAAAGAATACCACCACTTTTCCTTTTACATCAATGTCTTTGTAATCATCATACTCATTTTCGCTGATGCCATAGCCTGCAAAAACAAGTTTACCGGCACTGGCTTTTTTAGAACGGTTATTCAATACCGGTACATAATAATCTTTGCCATACTCCAGTTCTCTTCCGTTGATCTTTACTGTTGCAGCGGTCATTGAATCCCTGTACAATGGAAAATATTGCTGGTACCCTTTTTGTTCGGCTGGTGCAGTAAGTCCCAGTATTTTAAACTGTGCTTCTATATAAGCAGCGGCTTTGCGCTGACCTTCGGTGCCGGTTTCCCTTCCTTCCATTTCATCGCTGGCAATTATGCTAAGGTGTTTTTTTAATCCTTCGCCGGTGATCCCGGCGGCATACCCTGTTGCATCAGCAGTTTGAGCAACAGCAGTGTGGGTACAAGCAAATAAAACAAGCGGTAAAATTATTTTTTTGATTGGCATACTATTTCTTTATACGGCGGCGATCGCTGCCGGTAGTGTTTCAACAAAGATGTTTTTGAGATCAGCAGGGAATTTTATTGACCCTGTTGGCATGCCTGCCACCTTCAAAAGCAGTGTTCATAAAAATGTCGAGCATTTTTTCTGCATCGCCATCTCGTACAAAACGTGCCGGTATGCAGAGTACATTGGCATCGTTGTGTTTGCGGGCCAGCTCCGCCAGCTCTTCGCCCCAGCAAATGGCCGCACGGATGCCCTGGTGTTTATTGGCTGTAATGGCTACACCGTTGGCACTGCCACATAACAAAATGCCAAAAGCGGCCTCTCCTTTTTCAACCGCAGATGCTACAGGATGAGCAAAGTCGGCATAATCAACTGCATCTTTGGTGTAGGTTCCAAAATCTTTAAAGGAAACGCCTTCTCCTTCTAAAAAAGAGATCAGGTCTTCCTTGCAATCAAAGCCTGCATGATCGCAGCCAATGGCTATGGGCAATCGTAAATTAAATGGTGACATGATACAATGATTAAAATGATAGATCAGGGTATAAAAGTAATGAATAAAAGCGTGGTGGCTCACCGGCTTTGTTTATACGGCTGTTAAAAAATACCGGGATCCCCGCACTTTATCTACGCTGCTGGTATTAACTGCCGGTTTTGTGATGGTAAACAATTTTAAAAATATATCTTCGCAAAAAAATATCAGATGCTTCCTAAATTTAAAAGAGTACTATTAAAACTTTCCGGCGAATCATTGATGGGCGATAAAAATTTCGGGCTTGACAGTGATGTGATTTCCCGGTATGCACAGGATATAAAAAGCATCACAGACCTGGGCGTGCAGGTGGCCATAGTAATTGGCGGCGGTAATATTTACCGTGGTATGAACGAGGCAGAAACCGGTATTGAAAGGGCACAGGGCGATTATATGGGCATGCTGGCAACGGTGATCAACGGCATGGCATTACAGAGCGGATTGGAAAAAGCAGGCGTATATACCAGGCTGCAAAGCGCTATTAAAATGGAACAGATCGCAGAACCCTATATCCGCAGGCGTGCCATGAGGCATTTGGAAAAAGGCCGGGTGGTGATATTTGGAGCAGGCACCGGCAACCCATATTTTACTACAGATACAGCCGGCTCTTTAAGGGCCATTGAGATAAAAGCAGAAGTTATATTAAAAGGCACAAGGGTAGATGGCATTTACACGGCCGATCCTGAAAAAGATCCCACTGCTACCAAATACAACCAGATCTCTTTTAATGAATGCATCAGCAAAAACCTGAAGGTGATGGACATGACCGCATTTACATTGTGCATGGAAAACGAATTGCCCATCATTGTGTTTGACATGAACCAGCCAGGCAATTTATTAAAAGTGGTAACAGGAGAAAAAGTGGGCACCCTCGTAAAAGGATAAAATAAGTAAATAATTATTGTAAAGCCTCCTGTAAATGCAGGGGGCTTTTTGCTATCTCAATAAAAGAACATTGCCCTTTCTCGTAAAAGTTCTTTTACCATCGCTGCATACAAACTGGAAAAAGTAAACGTAGTTCCCTGTTTCTACGGGCTGGCCTTTAAAAGTTCCGTCCCATCCTTTTGCAGAAGAAGCTGATTCAAAAACCAGTTGCCCCCAGCGGTTGTAAACGATCAAATGATAGGTTTTATAAACAATATTGTCGATCCCTAATATCCTGAACTGATCGTTATGCGTATCATTGTTTGGTGTAAAGGCTGTTGGGATAGAAATAATATGGATATCATCACAGGTAAGGATGGAATCTGGCCTGAGGGATATGAACAATGAATCTGATTGAGTGCAATGGTTGGTATCCGTAACGGTTACTTTATACCAGGATGGAATATTGACAATGCTTGATGGATTATAAATGGCATTTGTATTCAACGAATTCAGCGAGGTCCATAAGTAGGAAGCCAGGTTAGCTGGTGTTGCCAACAGGTGCACTGTTTCTCCAATACTCACCATGTATTTATCTGACTGCGCCTGTACTGCAGGCAGCGTGTACAGTAAAAGATTGAGGATAGAAATGCTGTCGCAGCCCGAAGAAGGAAAGGTATCCCTGTAAATACCGGCAGCGTTCAAGATCCTGCCACCAAAAGAATAAGTTTGGCCTGTGCAGATGGCAACCGAGTTGCTGTCTTTTTTCGGTACGTTCACTCTTAAATTCAAAACAGAAATACTGTCGCAGGTGGATGTAGGGATTGTATCACGGTAAATACCGGCTGTGTTCAGTACCCTGCTGCCAAATGGATAAGTTTGACCACCGCAGATGGCAACCGAACTACTGTCCTTTTTTAGTGCATTCACTGCCAGATTTAAAATAGAAATACTATCGCAGGATGAAGTCGTAATCGTATCCCGGTAAATACCAGCAACGCTCAATATCCTTGTACCAAATGAATAGGTTTGACCATTACAGATCGCAACCGAACTGCTATCCCGCTTTAGTGCATTTACTGTCAAATTTAAAATGGAAATACTGTCGCAGGTGGAACTGATAATGGTATCACGGTAAATGCCGGTCGTGTTCAACACCCTGCTGCCAAATGAATATGTTTGACCGTTGCAGATCGTAACCGAACTGCTGTCCATTTTTTGTGCAGCCACAGCCAGATTTAAAATAGAAATACTATCGCAGGCGGACGTCGCAACGGTATCCCTGTAGATGCCGGCCGTATTCAACACCCTGCTGCCAAATGAATAGGTTTGACCTACGCAGATCGTAACCAAACTACTGTCCCTTTTTTGTTGATTCACCTTTAAATTTAAAACAGAGATACTATCGCAGGAGGACGTAGCAATGGTATCCCTGTAGATGCCGGCAACACTCAATGTTCTTGTACCAAATGAATAGGTTTGACCTGCGCAGATGGAAACTGTTGCACTGTCCTGTTTGCCCAAGGAAAGGCGGTAGGTAGTAGTTTCAGTATTACTGCAACCATTGATGGTAGCTACTCTCTGTATGGTGTAAACGCCTGTATCCGCCACCGTTACCGGGTTGATGAATAAGGTATCTCCGGCATAGATGCTGCCATCGGGCCTCGTCCAGGTATACGCAAAATAGGTAGAGGCGCCATAGCTTAATTGTGCGCTGTCGTTGATACAATAGTTCCCCAGTGCAGCAAGTGGTGGAAATACTGATGGATTCACCGTAACATTGGTAGAAACAGAATTGCCGCAGCTGTCTATCAGCCGGATAGTATAGTCTCCTGTTTGTGTGAGTTGAAAAAGATTACTGGCCTGTGGTGGAAATGTTTGCGGACCGTTGATTATTTCATACTGGTAAGGCGGGATCCCTTTGGAACTGTCCGCATTTAACGCAAGAAAAACATTGCCGGCACAAGAGGAAGCGGCAGTAGAACTAATGACAGGATTTTGATAAGGCGTTACATGGATGGTATCTTTCACCACAAAGGTATCCTTCAAAATATTATTCAGGTAAGGCCCGTTTCCATAATACAGAAGTTTAAATTCATAATCAGCGGCCGTAATATTATTCACTACACTGGTAAAAGGATTTTGATTCATTTGCCATCCAGCAGTGGTATGAATAACTGTGCCGGAAGCAATATCAGTAAGACTGGCCGTAGTAAAACTATTGTGCTTCACTTCGTATTGTATAGCAGAGGAATTTGAACAGCCTTTCTGATAAGAATATTTATAATTAAAGCTGGAAACATCATTGGTGGTTATCTCAAATGAGCCGGGAAACTGGTTGCCGCAACTGTCTGTAATGATATACGTGTACACTCCCGGTCCCGTATTGGTCATATAAAAAACGGTAGAGCTGTCTGAGCTGAGCACACCTGTAAATGTTTTTGGGTAAACATAATTTTCGCTGTATGCATATCCCGGCTTGGTACTGTGAACCGAGGGCGGGCCGCCGGTGATGGTCAGTATTGTTCCCTGTGTGGGAAAACCGGTTGCATATAAGCCCGAAATAACCGTTGAATCCAGCATCGCCTGTTGTGCATTCATACTTAAACCAACATATTTGTTTAAAACAGGTGTGTTGATAGTGGAAGTATTAGAATTATTGCAACTGTCAACCATGGTAACATGATAGGAGGCACCAGGCAACATGGCTGTGCTCGCCAGCGTATAATCAAAAGGGCCGTGAAAGGTTTTTGTTTCCACCAGATTGTTTGCCGGTATATCCCTGATAGTAACAGTAAGTGGAAATTTAGGGTATACATTAAGCGTACAACCGATATCTCCCATACTATAAAATGTCAATAACCCCACCTGGCAATTAGGAATAGAAATGGGCACAAAAGCGGGGTTTAAAATTTGAAAAGGACAAATTCTCTGTTGGGGAATAAAGGCCTGTACCCCACAGGAATTGGTAACAACTACATTATCAATGATACCGCCGTAAGAGATATCGGGAACCGTAAAATATACATACACCCCTCCATTAAAAAGCGATTCATCATCTACTTTGGCTGTATCGATAGTGTATGAAGTTCCCCCTACAGTATAAGTGATCTTATAAGGCGCCCGGTAAAATGGCGTTAGAATTGACAGGGCAATTTCTGCCGTATCACAGCCTGTAATTCTTGCAAAGCCGTTACCGTAAGTCATGGTAATGGGAGGCGTATAAAGTATAACTGTTTTGGTTTGTACATTATTGCATCCATCCGTAAGCCTGATTGTATAAGTGCCGGAAGGCAGGTTATTAAATGTATCACCTGGCTGCGGTGCTGTCTGAACGGGAGAAGGTGCGATCAATTCCCAGTTATACGGTGATGCACCTGTAGAAAAACTGAGATTACCCGTAATACTTCCGCTGCTGGAATCCGGACAACGGGGATCTAACACAGCCGGAACAAATTCCGGCAATTGATAATTACCGCCAATGGTAATGGCAACAGTTTGTATCTCATTGCCGGTATTGGAAACTTCTACAGAATAATTGCCGGGAGGTAAAGAAGAAAAGTTATTACTTGTTTGCACCGGGAAGGTAACCGGCCCGGCCGTAATAGCATACAACAAAGTGCCGGTAGTTGTTTGTGCATACACAATAATGCTACCGTTATTGGCACAGGTACTGGGAGTTGATCTGACGGAATCAATGATCACTGAAGCTTTAACCGTACAGGATAGCAGGAAAGCCACCAATAAATTAAAGCCAGGCAGTAAGTTTTTTCTCATGTATCAACTAACATTGTAAAATATGCAGCAGCTCAATTATTGAACGGGAACTGAATATATGATTAATTTATAAAACAACAGCCGGCCGTTTAAATAAAAGCTTCCGCAAAGTGCCGGAAGCTTTTTATTAATGAAAAACACGTTGCCTGTTTAAAAATCCATCCGCAATCCCAACCTCACTCCGATGCTGCTGAACTTTTCCTGCAGCGATCCATTTTCCCTGTTCATTGGTGATAAATTAAACCGGCAATACGGCTCTGCCAACAGGTGAAAACGATCGTTCAGTTTATAATACAATGACAGCGCACCCGTAAAACCCAATCCCACATTTGTTTTATACTGGTAGGCAGCATTGCTTTCTTTGCCCGTGCTGATGCTCACCGGCATATAATTGTCATCAAGGGTTTGTCCCGTCTGCCAGCTGTAAATATTGATCACAACACCCGCATTGATATTGGCATGCAATCTTCCGTTACCCAGTTCATACCCCACCACCACCGGTACATCAATGGTACGGTAATGATTATACGTATTGCTGTAACGGGTGCCTCTAACATAGTAGCTGCTGGTGGTATCGCCCTGCGGACTGATCACATAAACCAGTTGAACGACATTGTCTTTAATAAAAGAAAATTTTTCGTTGATCTGGCTAAAATTGATCCCTGCCCGTATGCTCATTCCATTACCAAAAACTTTGGTGTAACGAATACCGGCGCTGTAGGCCGACCGAAAGTGAAGACTTTCTTTTCGCTTTTGCACCAGTTGAGAATTACCGGTATCACTGTATTTTTTAAAGGCATAATCAGGACCCAGGTAAAATTCTGCATAAGATTTATTGCCGGCTGCATCTTTTTCTGCTGCGGGGCAATCGGGTATGCGGAGTGTTATGTTACTGATAACGGTTGATGGCCTGGTTATGCCTTGTGAGTGCAGTGCGATGGCCTCTTTGCTGGGTTGCAGCAAGCCCGTCCACTGTTCGGTTGGCAGGGCGGGATCATTGTTGCCCATTGTTTCATCTGTACTTTCTCCTGCGGCAAAAATCACCTGCGTACTGGAAGTGCCGGCTTTTCGGGTGTACCTGTTTTTATTGTTGCGGTGCAAACCACTGGGTTTATTATTGCTGTTATTTGTTGCGTCATTGGACAGGCGACCGGTAGAAACAGCCGGGCTATTGGTAACTATATCTTTTACGGAATTGTTTTCTTTTTCTTTAGCGAAGCCATTGTCCGAAGCGCTTAGCTTTTCATTATCAAGATTACTGCCTGCTGTTACAACCGGCGCTTCATTTTTGCCAATCGATGCAGCATCATTTTTTGTTGCCACAGAAGCCGCTGGTTTTGCCAGGTCATTTTGCCTGCTGTTATCTTGCAACGGGGCAATATTTTGAGCATTGTTTTTTTGTGCTATCCATATGGCAGTACCTGAAACGGCGATCAATACAGCAGCAAGGATGAGCAGGTTGCTTTTATTAAACCAGAAAGCAACAGGCTTTTTCTTTTTTCTGCCGGCGGCAATATTATCCCAGATATGCGCTGGCACATCTGGCGAATAATCGCCGAAGGATCGTTGCAGGAATTCATCCATCTTTTTTTGGTCACTCATACAGCAACTTTTTGAAGTTCAATTATCTGTTTCTGCAGCATCGTCCGGGCCTTTACCAACTGGCTTCTGCTGGTGCCGGGTTGTATCCCCAGCATTTCGGCGATCTCCTCGTGCTGATAGCCCTCTATCACATGCAGGTTAAAGATCATCCTGTACCCGTCTGGCAGCCGGTTGATAAGCGCCAGCAGGTCTTTTTGCGATAAATGCGTATAGGCCGAAGGATCTTCAGCACTTTCGTATTTCGCCATGTTTTCAATACCGCTCACTTCCTTTTCGTACCGGGTAAGGCTGTACTTTTTCAATGCGGTATTCACCATGATCCGCCGCATCCATCCTTCAAAAGAGCCTTCAAACTTAAACTGCTGCAGTTTATCGAAGATCTTGATAAAGGCATCCTGTAAAATATCCTCGGCATCGGCGGCGTTCCGGGCATAACGGTAGCATACACCCAGCATACGACTGCTGTAGCGGGTAAACAGCTCCTTTTGAGAAGCGGCATCTTCCCTGATGCAGGCTTTTATCAGTTGTTCTTCCGTCAAATGTTGATGGTGATTTACACCGGGTGCTGGCATACAGATACCCTTACAAAGGAATACGCTGCCCGGCAGCGATAATTATTAGAAAGGTAATAAAAATTGGGGAGGAAAGCTTGAAGGTTGATGCCTGGGTGCCGGCTGAAAAGCATTCTCTTTTGATCAACTTGCATTGCCGCAGCAGCATGAGCAGATGCAAAAAAATAAGGTTGATCTACCGGGCGGTTATTACAACCATCCAATTTATCAACCTCATCCAATAAAGCGTTTAATTAAGCCTTTTTAGTATCTGCTTTCTTTTTAGCAGGCCTGGCTGGTCTTGATTTACCAAAAGAAGCTTTGTTGATCTTTCCTTTTTTGGTTTTGATATCTCCACGTCCCATATAATTGTGTTTTTTGATTTGGTAAGATTAAAAAAAGCAAGACGCTTTGTACATCTTGCTTTTTACTGTGGTGAAGCAATTGTTACAGTTTTGCAGACAATTCTTTACCTGCTTTAAATTTAGCAACTTTTTTAGCTTTGATTTTGATAACAGCACCAGTTTGTGGGTTACGACCGTTACGGGCAGCCCTTTTAGAAACAGAGAAAGTACCGAAGCCTACTAAGGTAACTTTACCACCACCTTTCAAAGTTTTGGTAACAGCTTCTACAAAAGAATCTAAAGTGTCGTTAGCCTGTGTTTTTGTGATGCCTGCATCATCAGCAATCTTAGCGATTAATTCTGCTTTGTTCATAGTTAATTTTTTGAATTTTTTTAAGAGAAACAAATATAGATGCTTTTTGACAGCAACAAAATTTTTTACCAAAAAATTAATCCGTATTCAATCGGCTGAAATGCACAGGCGGCAAGGGATGCAGGCTAAATGCAGCGATAACAAAAAGGGTGGAAAAAACAGGCCTCCCCGCTACAACCCTTTACAGAAGCGGGTTTCAGCCTAAATGCCCTGCAATTCAGTGTTCATGCGGCTTTCAGGGTAATATACAAACGTTTTTGATTAATCAAAATGTATTTTATTTGTTTTGCACATTTAGTTAACAACCTGCATTACAGAGCGAAATGCAATGAATCCATTGCCCCATTTTTCGAAAGAACGGCGGCGCATTTCAGGAGCAAATTTTTCGATGTAGCGGTTGTACCATGCCTTGCTTTCGGCAAAATACTGGATGGCATACGTAGGACCTTCCGTATCGTCTGTTTCGAGCAGGCGCAGCACCGTGGCCCGGCTAAAACAGCCTGTATTGATTACTTCAGGGATGTGCTCTTCCTGCATCCAAACCAGCCACTGCGAGTGGATATTTTCGTCTACCTTAATGGTAACATTGTAAATGATCATACTGCAAATATCATTAAATCACCGGTTTCTTTTTATTCATATCCGTTACCAGCCTGTAAGTAAAAAAACCAAGTACGATTGCTGCCACAGCAATCAGTAACCAGATCATTGTTGTTGATTTATCTTTTGTTTCAACTCCCGGCACTTCCGCACTGCTGCGGATAATATCACCCGTTGCTGCAACGGCGATCTTTTCCCTGGAGCCAATGCCGGCAAGATCCAAATCGTAGCCGGGGATAGAAGCCATTGTATTATCAAGCATCAGCCGGTAATGACCAGACCGGTTAAGGTACACAGTGGCCACCCTGTACCGGGTAAAGGTTTTTATTTCCGACACTTTCAGCGGGAGATTGTCATCATTGTAAATAAACACGTAAAACTCCCTGGCATTGCTTACCGCAAAACTGGTTTGCAGCGTACTGTTATTGGACACCGAAAAGGAAGCGGCCAATTGACCAGGATCAGCAAATGAATGCGTGCTTCCGGCAGGAATATACAGTTGTGCCCGCCGGTTAAAATTCTTTACGCCATTATCCTGCAGCAGCAGCGCAATCTTATCAAAATGATAGCCCGCCGGTTGCGTTATCCTGATGTAAGAGATCTTCCCGCTGTCTTTCTGTACCAGTTTGCCTACGGGATTTTGCAGCTCTTCCGGAAATTTGATGCGGCCCGGGTAATCGATGGTTCCTTTTATCCCTGCCCGTATAATATTCAGCGATTCCTTTCCCCGGTTGGGTATCGTGATCTTAAAATATTTGTAGTCCACCGGCGGAAACCACAACTCAAAATCACTTTCGCCGCTGCTGTTTCTTTGTGTGGTTACAATGGGGATGCTGTCGTTAATGGTGAACCAGGATTCACCTTCGTCACTTCCATTGAGCGTGCAATACCGGTTTGTTACTGCATTCTTTAAAGTGAACACCAGGTTTGAAACAGTGCTCCGGTCGCTCTCGACCACGAGCTCTGTTTCCCAGGATGAAATATTCTTACTGATGATCTTTCGGTTCCAGGTTACGGGTTCATTGGTAATTTCTCCATAGGGAAAGCGCAGCAGGTGTGGCACCCATTTGCCGGAATCATTCACGATCCGCAGATCGCTGTAATCTGTTTTTACATGTGCGTTGATAGCCGGCGTTAAAACAATATTGTAAAAGCCGTTGCTATCTACTGCCCTTACCGGTGCGCTAAAGCGGTAGCCCGCTGTTTGTGCCTTAGAGGGCATATACACTGCCAGCAGCAGTAAAAAATTATACAGTTTTATCTTCATTGTCGATCAGCATTTTTTTCAGGCGTTGGTACATAAAAGAAATTACCAGCAGTAATACACCCAGCATGATAAAGGCAGCGATCTTTCCGCCGGCAGAAACATTGCTGATATCGTACAAAAATAATTTTACCAATGCCGCTGTAAAAAAACTCAGTGAAACAATCCGCAGCGTTTTGTATTTGTGTTTCATACCCAGCCACATGATGGCGAAGGAAAAGAGCGCCCATACAATGGTAAGACCCGCTTTATTGTACTGGCCGCCGTACAGCAGCATTGTTTTTTCATCTGCCAGCAGCGTTACATATAAATGGCGGCATTCAATGCTGAAGAAAAGCAAGAGCAGGATGCAGATAAGCCAGGTAAAACCAGCTCCGAATTTTTGCTGGTTGTTCTTTACAGTCAACACAAGCTGGTACATCAGGTATAACAAGGCGATAGCGCAAAGCCAGTGCATGTATAAATGTTTGGCAGCATAGCCGTGTTCAATTACACCTTTCACCAAATTACTTTCGGGCATTGAATTGAACAGGTACATGGCAAAGCCGGCAAGAATAAGTACCACCGGCACCAGTGGATTTTGAACCTCCTTGTACCGCTTAAGCAGGAGTACCGTTGCCGCAATAAATACATATGAAACCAGTTGGTGATAAACATTGGGAATGTCAAAACTTTGCAATACCCGGAAATGCAGGTTCACCGCAAAAATGCAGCTTGTATAAAGGATGATCACAGCCAGCGCACCCACCGCAAGTCCTGCCGTTTTATTTTTTGTACCCAGCATGTATTCGTTGTCTGCTGCCGGCTTCAACAGTAAAAATGCATACACAGCCAGTGCAACGATCACCACGATGTTAGTAACAATGCCCTGCCAGTTGTTAAAGATCAGCGGCAGCCAACTATTGCCTCTTTCATTGGCAATGCTCCAGTCCATCCCCAGGCTGATAGCCATCAGCAATAAAATAATGGCAGATGAATATTTAAAGATACTGATGCTGCTGCGCTGGTGCAGCCAGTACAACAATACGGCCTCTGCGGCCCAGAACATGGTAATGCTGTGCCCATGCAACTGCACCGGCGCCGCCAATGACAGAAATGTAAGCGTGAATCCAATCAGCAGGTACAACAGGTTTTTATCGCCCTTATGACTTACATACAGGTACCAGGCAAGGCAAAGGTTGATCACGCTCATTACGATGGTAAAAATGCCCTGGTAGGCACCTTCATTCCATTCTCCCAGGATGACCATTCCTTCCGCATAAAAACTAAAAGTGATCATCATCATCAACGTAAAATCAAAAGCTTTGAAAGGCTTTTGCGTACGGAGATTGTGAATGAGCGTACTGGCCAAAAACACCAGGTAAAATGCTGCAGCAAACAGCAGGGCATTCTTATAAGGCAGCTGCGTAGTTACAAAAGCAATTTGCTGAATCAGCCATCCTCCGTATATCAATAAAGTAAAAAAGAAAGACAGCACATGCAGCAGCGGCCATTTTTTAAAATAAGAAATACTGAGTATACCAATATTCAGGATCAATAAATAGCTGAACAATACCACATAATTTCCGCTGCCATTGCTTACCAGGAAGGGCACTAAAAATCCGCCAACAACGGCTATCACTGCCAGTTCCAGTTTATTGTACAATAATGAGATGGCAACTGCAAATGTCGTGATCACCACCATGATGATGAATGCGTTGGTTTGCCCAAACATATTGTACTCGTGAAACGCAAAAGCAATGGTAAAATAAAACACTGCAATGCCGCCGCCCGCCAGCACGGAACTAAAGGAGCGGTAAGTATTGCGTAAATAATGTGCGATGCCGATGAGTATGATGCCACAAACAATACCAATGGCAACCCTGCCGCCTTCTTTGATCCAGTTTTGATCAATGGCATATTTAACAAAGAAAGCTATACCGAGTACAAGTACCGCAATACCGATCTTGTTGGCGAGGTTTTCGCCCACAAATTTTTCCATGTCAGGATTGTTGCGTACCCATTTTTGCCACCAGCTTTCAGCGGGTTCAGCAGGCGGTTGTGCGAAAACAGGAACGGGCCTTGCAGGAGTGACCACAGGAATATCTTCTTCCTCCTCTTTTTCAAACTTATGGATAGCTTCCTGCTGAATTTCCGGAACAATTATTTTTTCAACAACCGGCGGTGGTACGTATGGTTTCCACTGTACCACATTTTCATCTGTTGGTTTGGGAGCAGGTGCTGGTCCTTTTCCGGCGAAGTCTTCTTTTGCTTTCGCTTTTGCAACAGCTTCTTTTAATTCCAGCAGGTCTTTTTTGATCGATTTAAAAATAGCATCACTGCGTTGCTCAGCTTGTTTTTGATTGGAGCGTATGATGAACAGCAAAATGATTGCAATGATAAAAGCAAGCAGCAACAAAAATTCCATAGCTGGTGGTTTTGGGTTGCAGCAAGTTACAGCTTAGCAGTGGAACGAAAATATATAAAGCGTTAAATCTGTGAACGCCCTGTCACGCTTCTATCTCCAGGTAAACCGGGCAGTGATCGCTGTGTTTTATATCAGGATAAATATCAGCCGCTTTCAATTGCTTTTTCAATGGCTCGGTAACCGTGATGTAATCTATGCGCCAGCCTTTGTTGTTTAACCGCACACTCGGGAAACGCTGGCTCCACCAACTATAGCGGTGTGGTTCAGGATGAAATACACGAAAGGTATCGATCCAGCCACTGGCCAAAAACTTTGTCATCCATGCTCTTTCTTCCGGTAAAAAACCGGAAGAGTTTTTGTTGCCTTTGGGATCATGGATATCAATTTCGTTGTGGGCAATATTGTAATCGCCACATAGTACCAGTTTGGGATGAGTCTTTTTTAAGTTGCTGAGATAGGTATAAAATTCATCCAGCCAGCGGTATTTGAATTGCTGCCGCTCATCGCCGCTTGTACCGCTTGGGAAGTAGGCATTTATCAACCGGATGTCGCCAAAATCCAATTGTATCACCCTTCCTTCATCATCACTTACCTGGTGGCCGTTGCCGAGCACAACATTGTCTGGTTTTACTTTCGAAAAAACCGCTACGCCACTATAGCCTTTTTTTTGTGCGCTGAACCAGTGGTGGTGAAAGCCAAGTGCTTCCAGCTGTTTAAAGTCAACATCATCTTTGGTTGCCTTGGTTTCCTGCAGGCAAATGATATCTGCCGGCTCCGTTTTTAACCAGTCGATGAATCCTTTTTTAAAGGCAGCCCGGATACCGTTAACGTTATATGAAATGATACGCATAAGAATAGTATGTTTATTATCTTGTAAAAATAACCATGGAAATGTAAAACCAATAAGATGAAAGTTTATTTATTTAAACCAACTACCCTCCATTTATTTTTTATCGTTGTCACTGCGATGCTTTTTTCTTCCTGCTATGCTATCCGTGCATATAAATTCCGCAAGCTGGAATTGATGGATCATGAAAAACTTCCTTCATTGAATATTGAAGCTGCTGCACAACCTTTCGAATATGCAAAAGACAGATCCAACACTTATGGCGCCGTTCATACCTGGCTTGACAGCAATTTACAAAACACTTATACGGCCGCATTCCTCGTGATCAAAAATGATTCTGTTGTGTACGAAAAATATTTTGATCAATATAACAGGCAAACCCTGTTGCCATCATTTTCTGTAGCAAAATCATTTGTTTCAACATTGGTGGGCATTGCATTTGAAGAAGGCAAGATCAAATCACTGTATGAGCCTATCACTAATTACATTCCTGAGCTGGCAAAGAATGACGAACGTTTTAACAACATCCTTATACAACAGCTGCTCGACATGCGAAGCGGCATACAATGGAGCGAGGGCAGTTACAGTTTAAAAGACGATGCCATCAAGATGGGTTTTCGTCCTAACATGATGAAATACATTAAAAAAATCAAAATTGCCACTACACCGCAGGAAGACCGTGAATACAAAAGCATTAATACCATGCTGCTCGGCATCATTGTAAGCAGGGCAACTGGAAAACCGCTTACCGAATACTTACAGGAAAAATTATGGCAACCATTGGGAATGGAAACCCATGCCACCTGGAATACAGATAAAAAACAATTGCCCATCACCTATGGCGCATTGAATGCAACGGCCCGTGATTTTGCCAAACTGGGCAGCCTGTTTTTAAAAAAAGGAGAATGGAATGGAAAACAGTTGATCAGCCGGCATTGGGTAGATGCATCTGTAAGTAAAGATTCTATGAATGCGTATGGGGGTTACCGTAACCAGTGGTGGGGAACAGACGACTACATGTATTTTACTGATTCAGCCAGTGCAGGTACATACAAAAGTAAGCATCCCGAAAAACCAATGGCGGCGTATACCACAGCACAGGGTGTACAGAAATTTTATTCAAAAGAAACGGCCAATCGTTATTTTGCGGAAGGATTGCTGGGCCAGTTTATTTATGTAAGTCCGGATAAAAATTTAGTGATCGTAAGGCTGGGGCATAACTGGACACATCCGATATTTTATTTGAAACGATTTATTGAACAAGTGGAAAAGGAATTTTAATCCATAAGAAATATTGAACAGCCTTTTTTATATTGCTTTTTTTAACACTTAAAATCAATGCTTGCATGGAAAGTAATCAACAGGGAATTACCAGCGAAAACAATACTGATACTATATTTACTGAAGATGATTTTATATCGCAGGGGTATGACAAACATATCCGCCAGGCCAGGAATGCCATTTACGCAGTAGCCATTTTTTTAATGCTCAATGTGATTTTCCTGGTGGCCACCTTACCAGGTTCGTATGAATACCTGTGGTTAGATTTATTGCTTTGGGGTTCTTTTATCGCCGGGTTTATCATACTGGGCCTATGGACCAAAAAGAAACCTTATTACGCCATTGTTGGTGCGCTGTTATTGTATGGTATTTTTATAGCCCTCAATGCTGTGCTGGACGTTAGTACGCTCTGGAAGGGTGTCATCTTTAAGATCGCCATCATTGTTTACCTCATTAAAGGGATGAGTGATGCCAAAGAAGCACAGGAAATGAAAGACCAGATTGGAAAATAAACTTATTCCAATACCGGCCTCAACCATCTTGTTGCATCATCCATACTCATGCCTTTTCGTGTTGCATAGTCTTTCAACTGGTCTTCATTGATCTTGCCCACACCAAAATATTTACTTTCCGGGTTGGCAAAATACCAGCCGCATACAGAAGATGCCGGGTACATGGCCAATGATTCTGTAAGATGAATACCGGTTGCCGCTTCGCCACCCAGCAGATCGAACAGTTTGTATTTTTCTGTATGATCAGGACAGGCGGGATAACCAGGTGCCGGGCGGATGCCATTGTATTCTTCTTTGATCAGTTGTTCGTTGCTAAGCTGCTCCTCTTTTTCATAGCCCCACAATTCCTTTCTTGCTTTTTCATGAAGGCATTCTGCAAATGCTTCAGCCAACCGGTCGGCCAGGGCCTGCAGCGTGATCTTGTTGTAATCGTCATGCTGTGCTTCAAAACGCTTGATGTGTTCTTCAATTCCTTTGATGGTAACAGAGAACGCCCCGATATGATCCTGCAGGTTTGCCTCTTTGGGTGCAATGAAATCAGACAAGGATAAATTGGGTTGCCCATCCGCTTTTTTGATCTGCTGCCGCAGCGATTCCAGTTGAACTGTACCAGTGCCATTTGTTACTTCAATGGTATCAGCGCCTGTTTTAACAGCAGGCCAAAAACCAACCGTACCTTTTGCGGTCAGCCATTTTTCGGCAATGATGGTATCGAGTAGTGCATTGGCATCATTGTATAATTTGGTAGCTTCTGTACCCACTTTTTCATCGCTGAGTATTTGTGGAAATTTACCGTGTAATTCCCAGGCGATGAAGAATGGCTGCCAGTCGATGTATTTTCTTAGCTCACCCAGGTCATAGTTATCAAACTGTTTGGTACCCGTAAAAGTTGGAGCAACGGGTTTGTAGGAAGACCAGTCAATTTTTGCAGCATTCTTTTGTGCTTGTTCAAAAGGCAAAAACTGTTTCACTGTTTTTTTATTGTCGAAATCTTCTTTCAATTTTAAGTACTCTGTATTCACACCTGAAAGAAAATCTTCTTTCTGTTCTTTATTGAGCAGGTTACCAGCAACAGTTACACTCCTCGAAGCGTCGAGAACATGCACTACGCCATTGCCATACTGCGGTGCGATCTTTACTGCTGTGTGCATTCTTGAAGTGGTGGCACCGCCGATCAGTAGCGGTTGCTTCATACCACGCCTTTTCATTTCATGCGCCACATGCACCATTTCATCCAGTGATGGCGTGATCAAACCGCTGAGGCCGATAATGTCTGCGCCAAACTTTTCTGCCTCATCCAGTATTTTATCAGTAGGCACCATCACACCCAGGTCTTTGATATCGTAACCATTACAACCCAACACAACGCCTACAATGTTTTTACCGATATCATGCACATCACCTTTTACGGTTGCCAGTAAAATTTTTGCTGCGCCTGCGGATTCTTCGTTTACCGTTCCGGCTGCCAGGTGTGCCTGTTTCCTGTCTTCTTTTTCCTGCTCGATGTAGGGCGTTAATACGGCTACCGATTTCTTCATCACCCGGGCGCTTTTTACTACCTGTGGCAGGAACATTTTGCCACTGCCAAACAAGTCGCCTACAACATCCATCCCTGCCATCAGCGGACCTTCGATCACATCAAGGGGCTTGGGATATTTTTGTCTGGCTTCTTCTGTATCTGCATCAATATAATCAGTGATGCCGTTTACCAGGGAATGTTTCAATCTTTCTTCCACTGTTGCATTTCTCCATGCTTCATCCTTCACCGTTACCTTGCCATCTCCCTTTACTGTTTCTGCAAAAGCGATCAGTTTTTCGGTTGCTTCATTGTTGTCGTTGTTGCGGTTGAGGATCACATCTTCACACAATTTCTTCAACTGCGGTTCTATCTCATCATACACTACCAACTGGCCTGCGTTCACAATACCCATGTCCATACCGGCTTTGATGGCATAGTACAGGAATACCGAGTGCATGGCTTCCCTCACATGTTCGTTGCCACGGAATGAAAAAGACAAATTACTTACACCACCACTGATCTTGGTCAATGGCATTAATTGTTTGATCTCTTTGGTAGCTTCAATAAAATCAACACCATAATTGTTGTGTTCTTCCAAGCCGGTGGCGATGGCAAAAATGTTTGGATCAAAAATGATATCCTGTGGATCAAAACCAACCTGCTCTGTTAAGATCTTATATGCCCGGTGACAAATCTCCACCTTCCTGTCTTTGGTATCTGCCTGGCCCTTTTCGTCAAATGCCATTACGATCACAGCGGCACCAAACATCTTGCAGATTATTGCCTGTTCAATAAATTTTGCTTCTCCTTCTTTCATAGAGATGGAGTTCACAATACACTTTCCCTGCACACATTTTAACCCGGCGTTGATGATCTCAAACTTGGAGGAATCGATCATCACCGGAATTTTGGCAATATCCGGTTCGCTTTGCAGGAGGTTTAAAAAAGTGGTCATTGCATGCACGCCATCCAGCAGGGCATCATCCATGTTCACATCAATTACCTGCGCACCGTTTTCTACCTGCTGCCGGGCAACACTCAGGGCTTCTTCGTACTTATTATCCCGGATAAGCCTCGCAAATTTTTTACTGCCGGTTACATTGGTTCTTTCACCAACGTTGATAAAATTTGTTTCCGGACGAACGATCAATGGTTCCAGTCCGCTAAATCTTGAATATGGTTTGATAGTACTCATGTTATTTTTGTTAGCAGCCGCATTACTTTGAACTTGCTTCGGCGGCGGAGTTTATCCCGACTGCTTTCAGCATTCGGCGCTCCGTTCAGTAATATTTTGAAATATGCAGTTAAATATTTTGCGTAACGATTTTCAATAATTGTTTTTCAGGAAAATAAATTTTGTATTTGCTGGCAAAGATCTGTTTGTTATCTTTTCCCAGCGTGTATTTAATTGTACTTTCCTTTTTATTCCTGCAAAGAATAATTCCGATCGTTTTATTTTCTTCGGGCGCTTTTATTTCTTCATCGTAATAGTTTACATACATCTGTATCTGCCCTAAATCTTTATGCTGCAATGTTCCGATCTTTAAATCAATCAATACAAAACAACGCAATGCACGGTGATAAAAAACCAGGTCGATCTTGTAATCATCGCCATCCAGCCGGATGCGCTTTTGACGTTCTACAAACAAAAAACCTTTTCCCAGTTCCAGTAAAAAGTGTTCGAGTTTATCAATGATGGCGAGTTCAAGATCATTTTCTGTGTAAGCATCTTTTTGCGGAAGGTTCAAAAACTCCAGTACATACGGGTCTTTCACTGCATCAGCAGGCTTCTCAATTACATGACCCTTCCTGCTGAGTTCTTTTACTTTTTTTTTGTTGCGGCTTAACGCAAGGCGTTGGTATAAGGCGCTGTCGTAGTTTCTTTTTAATTCTCTTACACTCCATTGCCCGCTGGCAGATTCTATTTCATAGAATTTTCTTTCATTGCTGTCCCCGATACTCAACAGCAACATATAGTGAGACCAATTTAGCAGGAATGGAGATTTCCGAGACAGTGTCTCGGATTTTGGAATGATGTTTAAATTCCGAGACGCTGTCGCGGATTTCTTATTGCTCAATTTCCGGGCCGGTGGCCTGGAAATTGATTTACTGTATTCATCTTTGTAAACAAGGTAAAACTTACGCATGTTCTCTAAATTATCAATAGAGAATCCTTTGCCCAAAACGCCCGTTAACTTTTCGGATAAATTTTTTAGTGTTTGCTGTGCGTAGCCTGCACGACTATTACCCGACTGTTCAAACTCCACAATCATGCGGCCAATATGAAAATATGTTTCCACCAATGCAATATTGGCAACACGGTATACTTCACGCCTCGACTGCCCGACCAGTGTTTTAATATTGTTAAAGAGTTGTATCGTTGTTGGCTTACTCACGCTTATATTAATACTGTTTCCACAACCGGTAATTTTCGTGGGGCGATATTTTTTACATGCTCAGCAATATGCCTGATATGATCCGGGGTGGTGCCGCAACAACCGCCCACAATATTCACCCAGCCCTCTGTTGCCCATTCTTCTAAAAAGTGGCCCGTATCAGCAGGGTTCTCATCATATTCACCCATGGCGTTTGGCAAACCTGCATTGGGATAGGCCGACACATAACAATTGGCGATCTGCGACAATTCTTCTATGTGCGGGCGCATTTCTTTTGCGCCCAGTGCACAGTTCAATCCAACACTCAATGGTTTGGCATGCATTACCGAAATATAAAAGGCTTCCAGGGTTTGTCCGCTCAGGGTTCTTCCGCTGGCATCCGTAATGGTACCACTGATCATGATCGGTAATTCCGGCGTATCGTTTTCGCTGAAGAATTTTTTTGCTGCATAAATAGCTGCCTTTGCATTCAGGGTATCAAAGATGGTTTCTATCAGCAACAGGTCTACACCGCCATCTACCAGGCCACGGATCTGTTCATAGTAAGCATCTACTACCTGGTCGAATGTAACCGCACGATAACCGGGATTGTTTACATCAGGAGAAAGACTGAGGGTTTTATTCAACGGGCCAATAGCACCTGCTACAAACCTTGGTTTGGAAGGATCTTTTGCGGTGTATTCATCGGCTGCCCTTCTTGCAATTTTAGCGCCTTCTACATTCAGTTCATACACGTATGCTTCCAGTTTAAAATCTTCCTGTGCAATTACGGTGGCCGCAAATGTATTGGTCTCAATGATATCTGCGCCGGCTGCTAAATATTCTTTGTGAATGCCTTCGATGATCTGCGGCTGGGTAAGATTGAGTACATCGCTGTTGTTCTTTACATCCAGCGGCCATTCTTTAAATCTTTCTCCACGATAGGTTTCTTCGGTAGGTTTATGGCGCTGTATCATGGTACCCATGGCACCATCTATCACAAGTACTCTTGTTTCCAATGCTTTCCTGATATCCATACTCTTAATTTTAAACCGTTAATAATAAACGATGGGCCGAGGATGAAATTGTTGCAGCATCAAGGACGCTTCAACGATGTGCAGGACAACTGCAGCACACCAATACCAGTACCATCGCTGGTTACAGCCTGTTAAGCCCTGAACTATAAACGCCGGAAAACCTAGGTGAGAGTTTTGTAACGTTTATTAGTTCCGTTCCTTCGATGCTATCTGAACCCAGCACCGGGGATGTGGCCGAACAATAAACAAATCCGCCTGTAAACGATGCAAAAGTAAAGCAAGTGGGCCGTTTTACAAAATGTTATGCTTTCGCTATGCGATAAAAGGATTGAGACATTTTATTTTCCTGTCCAACCCTTCATTATACCCGATCAGTAACATTCGTTTTAATAAGCTGCTGTGCCATTCTATTTTTGATCCATCATTCACCGCAAAAACATTCAACATGAAAAAGTTAATATTGATCCTTTCCATTGCAATCGCAGTTACTTCCTGTACCAAACAGTCGCTGCCGGCTAATAACAGTACGTCAAGCAGCAGCTCATCTTCGTCTGGCTCAGAAGATAAGATCACCACGCCGCCAACAGCTGTAGCAGCGGCCTTTACAGCAAAATTTGGCAATGTAACCGTACAGCAGTGGGGATTAAGAAATGATGGCACTTACAGGGCTCATTTCACAAAAAACGGAGTGGCCTGGGAAGCAACCTTCACGGCTGCAGGTGCGTTGATTAAATCTGAAGCAGCATAATAAAAAGTTGTCCCGTTTTTAATTTCTGATAATCCGTTCGTCCACCGGTTCAATTCATTTTTGACCGGTGGATCTATTTTATCCCTATGTGAATGGCCAGCACGCTAACGAATGCCGGCCATTGACTACTGACTATTCACTATTCACGACTGACGATTACGCATCTCCCAGCCACAATTTAAAATCGCCGGAACGTTCGGTACTTACGATGGTTTCATGTTTTGCAGGCGGGTTTAATTTTACCAGTACCCTGCTTTTTGAATACGCAAACATCTCGGCAATGGCACTGATGCCAATAATGTATTGCCGGTTGATGCGGAAAAATACATGCGGATCAAGCATTGATTCCAATGAATCCAAATTAAAATCAATGGTGTACCGGCGGCCTTCTTTGGTGGTGAGAAAATTGATTTTATCTTCTGTATAAAAATAGGCTGCCTCATCAATACTGATGGTTTTTAAATGTTCGCCATAGCGCACCGCAAAGCGCTTTTTATATTTTGACTGCTGCTCTCCTGATGCCATTGCTTCCAGCAGTTTGCTGATATCGGGCAGGGCAGATTGTTTTGATGCAGATAGTTTTTTATATTTATCGATGGCCGCAGCAAGCGCTTCTTTTTTAACCGGCTTTAAAAGGTAGTCGATGCTGTTTACCTTAAAGGCTTCAATGGCATACTGATCATAGGCCGTTGTAAAAATCACCGGGCAAAGCGTTTGCACCTGCCTGAATATTTCAAAGCTCAGGCCATCGGCCAACTGGATGTCTGAAATGATAAGGTCTGGCAAAGGATTTTCTTTCAGCCATTTTACACCCGATGCAACACTCACAATGTTTTGCGGAATAGTAACACCCGGTTCAATTTCCTTTAGTAGCTTTTCCAGCCTTTTTGCGGCGGGGTCTTCATCTTCAAGCAATAGAATTTTCATATTAATCGTGTTTTAAAACAGGCAGGCATACAATAAAATCCTGCCCGGTATTTTTTATCAGCACCGGTTGATCGCTTAGTAAGGCATAGCGGCTTACAATATTCGGCAAGCCCATGCCGGTACCTTTTTCCTGTTGTATTTTTTTATTGATATTGTTTTGTACAATAACGTAGTGTTCTTCTGCACGCAGCTCTATCAGCAACGCCGCTTCTCTTGAAACTACATTGTGCTTGATGGCATTTTCAGTAAGCAACTGCAGGGTAAGCGGTGGCAGGTAAATATTTTCCTGCGCCTGTTCATCGATCGATATCCGCAATTGCAGGTGTTCGCCATACCGTTTTTGCTGCAGGTATAAATAATCCTGCAGTAACAATATTTCTTCCTTTAATGAAATGGTATTCTTATCACGGTAGTTTACAATGTTCCTGAAAAAGTCAGATAAATGTTCTACATACTCCACTGCCGTTTTGGGATTGTCTTCAATGGTAGAAATAAGTGTATTGAAACTGTTGAATAAGAAATGTGGGTTCACCTGGTTGCGAAGCACTTCAAATTCAAATTTGATCTTCTCTCCCTGCAATCTTTCTACATGGGTTAAATGGGCTTCCCTTCTTTTGATGTACCAATACAGTAAACCTGCAAACAATACAATGCAGCCGGTAATGAACCACCACCTTCTCCATACTGGTTTTGATATTTCAAAGCTGTAAGCCGTTTCCGATACATTGTCGAAATTTTTATTAAGGGCGGATCTTACCCTGAATGTATAATTGCCCGGGGGGAGTTTGGGAAACGCAATGCTGTTATCGGTGGTCAACTGCCAGGTGGTATCCAGCCCCTCCAGTTTATACTGGTAAAATATATTTTCCGGGTCGGTAAGGTAAAGACCGGTAAAGTTGAACCGGAGATTGTTTTCATCAGATTCAAACTGGTGTGTTGCAACAGTATCAATATCTTTTAAAAACAACTGAACACTTTCAATAATGGTTGCAGGTACCGTCGTCGCATTATCGGGTGCTGTGTATTGCAATACTCCTTTTTCGGTCCCTACAAAAACATTTCCTTTGTCATCTGTACATACAGCACCCAGGTTATCATTGATACCCGAAACACCCAACTCACTATTGATATAGGAAAAGTTCCCTGTCCGGGTGTTAATGATGTCAATTCCATCTTTGTGTATCACCACGATATTACCCAGCCTGTCTGTTTTGATAGCAGAAACAGACAAGCTGCTGAGTCCTTCTTTAATGCTGTAGTTCTTAAACCTGCTTCCATCAAAAGAATAAATACCTGCACTGCTAGTGCTGAACCAGATATTTCCTTTGCCATCTTCTGTTACAGAATAAACATGCTCATCTTTAAGGCCGTTCAACCGGTTATAATGGGTGAACACTCCTTTATCCAGCATGGTGACACCTTTTCCATCTGTTGCAAACCACAGGCGTTGTTTACTGTCTTTAAAAACACTATAGATATACGTACTGCCGATCGTTTGAATGTTATTGTAGCGTGTGAACCGGTAGGTATTGCTGATCACATCATTTTCAGCCTGCAGTTCAAATACCATGGCACCTTCGAGCCCTGCCGTACAAACAGTATTGTCATTACCGGTAATAGAGAGAATGCTTCCGGCAGGCTGTGCTTCGGTGAGCTGCCTGGTTTGCCCGGTGGCAGGATCCAATAAAAAAATCCCCTTGCCCATGGTACCTATCCAGATATTGTTGTACTTATCCTGGTACAAACTGGTGATATCGGTTTTCATATCCAGCCCTGCAACAGGATATTTTTCGGAAATAACACGTTGCCCGTTGTAATGGTATTTTAATACCGCCATATCGGTACCTGCCCAGTAATTTTTTTCATGATCAACAAGTATGGTATGTACCGTTAGATAAAAATCAGCTTCATAAAGATGGTGCAGCTGCAGGGCATTGCAGGATGCTCTTACCAGCGTGTTGTTATCCACCACAAACCACATATTGCCCTGGTTGTCTTCAACAAGGCTGCCCATGCTTTTTTGTTGCGGAGTGAGCACCGGTACTGATTCCAGTTGGTTATCCAGCGGAGCGTAGCGAAGAAGGCCGCTATCCTGTGTAGTGATCCATACATTGTCCGCAGCATAGTACAGCGCATTTACCTGGCCTTTATTCCACCCGGCAACGGACGATGGAACAGTAATACTTTTTGTGCTATGATCGTACAGGCAAATACCCTTGTCCTGCAACCCGATCCAGAATTTATTTTTGCCCGCAGGCGCAATGGAAGTAACAATATAATCCGGCAGGCCATGCGCCGGATCGATCATGGTAACAACCTGTTTTGATCCACCGGCACTGCAAATCGCAAGACCCTGGTCAGTGGCAGCGATCACATCGCCATTGGATGCGGCTGCCATGCTGTACACATTCAGGTCCTTCAAGCCGTTTTCTTCATTAATGAGGTACAGTCGTTTGTTGTTGAAATGATAGATGCCTTCGCCCCTGGTGCTGAACCAGATATTGTTTTGCTGATCCTGTAAAAATGAAGTGATCCTTTTTTTAGGCGTGCCTTCTTCAGGTTCGATGTATTGTAATATTCCACCCGTTGTTTTTGCAATGCGGCCGCTTTGATATCCCACCCAAATGTGTTTGCTGCGGTCCTGGAAAATAGCGGTAACGGTGTCTGCCAGCGAAGGTTTGCCGGACTCGATCTTTTTAAAGCGGTTGCCATCAAATTTATACAGGCCGTTATTGCTGCCAATCAAAAGATAGCCATCCGCATCTTTATAAATGGAGAATATCTTTTCAGTATTGTCTTCTGGTGTAAAACTTTTGTAGCCCGGAACCTGTGCCAGAGCAGGACAGGCGGCCAACAGAAAAAGTACAATCCCGGCAACACAGTGATACTTTTTCTGCAGCATAAAAATTGAATTATGGAATGGCCATTTCGGCCTTTACGTCTACTTTGATCTCCGAAGCTAATTTTTCATGTACCACTTTTGGAATGGTGATATTGTGATCTGCCAGCAACACGGTAAAAGTGGATCTTACAGAAATGGATCTGTCTTTTATGGTAAGGTCTACCTTTATGATCCTTTCCTGCGTAACACCGTGTACGGTGAAATTTCCTTTTGCCCTAACATTGTAAGTGCCCTGCTTGCTGTAGTCGATGTCTTCGATCAACTTTCCTTCAAACGCTGCATAGGGAAATTTGTCGCTTTCCATATAGTTCTCATTAAAATGTTCTTTCTGCAGCAGGCTGTTAAACCCTTTAAAGGAATTCATTTTAATGCGAAAGGCAAACTGTTTCCTGTCTGTATCTACCAGCCCGGCCAGTTCATCGCTGGAAGCTTTGATCATTTCGAGCGGCGCATCGGAACGGAATGCAATGGAGCCATTGGTAACTTTATATACCAGTGCCGCAGGCCTGTATGCGGCAGCAGCAAAAAGAATTGCAGTAAAGAACAATATTTTTAATCCTTTGACCATACAGGTTTTGAAGGCGGTCAAGATAGCTAAAAATTTTGTTTCGCAAGGTAACCACTATCACAATTTTATCTTCCCTTTCCCAGTGTGAACACCCTGGAAATGTTAAAACCAAACAGCACATCACCTTTCTCCCACTTACCAGTGGTGCCTGTAATAAAGTTCTTCTCCGTCATACCGGTTGTGTTGGTAAAATGCAATTGAAAAACGTGGCCGCCTGTTTCAATGTCAAAACCAACAGACAAAGGATTGGTAGTGCCTTCGATGCGGTATTTGGGGACCTGGTAATAATATTCGAAATTAAAACTCAGGCGTTTGGTTAGTTTTTGTCTTCCGCCGATACCGATCGCATACAGGTCGTTGGGATCTGTTGCCAATACAGCCAGGTTACGATGGATGTAAGTTGGCATCAGCTGCAGCGAAGTGCCATCCGAAAATTTTCTGCCGATGATAAGCTGGTGGGTGTACGACAGGCGGGAACTGAAATAGTTCTTCCTGCTGGTATCTGCCCATTTTAAACTCATTAAAGCGGCGGTGCCAACATAGCTGAGTGTGATAGGCATATTTCGTTTGCCGGAAGACTGCCTCAATAGTTTGATTTTTATCAGTCCATCAAAGGTTTTTTGAAAAGTACTCCGGCCAATACCCACCATCAGGTAACGGGTAATGCCATAATCAAAGCCAAGGCGCATGGTAGCATTGTCTAACCCAAACAGTTCGTAGCCGCCTTTGTTAAGTGTGCCGAAGCGGTGAGAGATCTTTACATCCAGTACGCCTTTTCCAACATTTTCCACCGTATGACCGTTTACGAGCCTGGTGGTTTTAAAAGTGGCGGTGGTGTAATTGGTGGCATTTTTAGAATCTGATTCTTTTTCCAGTTGCGCCATCAGGTCGGTAGTATCTGCCTGTTGCGCCCGTGAGCTCACTGTAACGCCTATACACAAAATTAACAACCCTATGATTTTCCTTTCCAACATATAAAAACTTGAATGATTTGTAATGATGATCACATTTTTTGATCGTACAGGCAGTTGACGGTGATCTCGATGGTTTTAGAAATATTGGCTTCCACCAGTTTTGGTATGGCGATCTTGTAATCTGCCAACGCAACTACAAACACTGAATTGCCCGTGATCTTTCCGCCTTTTACTATGATGTTTCCTTTGGTAGTAGCTTTATTGGTAACCCCGTGAATAGTAAGGTCGCCGCTCACTGTTACCGGGTAAGTACCGTCTGCCTTAAAATTGACCTTGCCCGCATCTGTAATGCTTCCTTTGAATGTTGCCTTGGGATATTTTTCGCTTTCCAGGTAATTCTCATTAAAATGTTCTTCCATCAACGCTTTTTGGAAGTGGAAACTTTTTACCAGCAGGGAAAACTGCAATTCACCAGATTGTGCATTCAGCACACTCATCACCTGGTTATTATCCGCTTTGATGTTCTCCATATTCGTTTTAGAGAAAAAAGATATGTTCCCGTTCTTGGTGTAGAATTTCTGGGCGGTGGCGGTGCAGGCTACGGCTATTAAAGCGGCCATTGATAAAAATATTTTTTTCATAGTAGTCGTGTTTATTATTTAATAAAAGATTAATTATTAGGGGCGCCGCTTTCGATCCAGCATTTTAAAATACTGATCTCTGCAGGTTGTAATGGTGCGGCCGAAGG
>APMI01001831.1_pt1 | contig 35566 bp, 34 predicted proteins | sample 667938 | NCBI WGS metagenome assembly APMI01 (sample SAMN01084076, study PRJNA167559) | wastewater metagenome | biome: Wastewater | place: Denmark: Ejby Moelle, Odense | collected 2011-11-28
ACTAAATGAGGATTTTTATACGGTATCATTAATCTCCAAGATCACAGTTAACACACGCGCAATCCGTACAATCGCAATCGCAATCTCCACAATCGCAATCACTATTTGAATTACTTGTAGAATACTTAGCTTTCTTTAGCACCTCTACATCATTGAAAAGAATATCATTAAGTACAGTGTTGCTTTCCTGCATAACTATAGTTTTTAAGACTTAATTTAAAATTAATCATAATTTCCACTAAATCCAATAGAAGAATACAAAAAATAATATAAAAGCTCCCAGTAAACTGGGAGCGCGGTTAACAATGATATGCAGCCCTTCTCCTAAAGCCAGGTAACAAAGTGATATTCTCTTTGAGCAACTAGCACTCATGCGCTGGACTTATCTAAAGGATTTCTGCACCAGGTATACCTGTTTACCATCTTTAGTATTGGTGAGGCCAAAGAAGCGTGCAATGATTGTCAAGAGGACTATACTCACCACTTTCAATCATATCCTTTGTTAATTGGTCAATGAGATATAGTGTTCGGCCTTGTTCATCCGCATAGACTTGTAGATAATCCACACCATTTTGGTTTTTAACAAATGCCTTGATGTCCTGATAGATTGAAAGAATCTCATTTGCCGTTAAGGTTTCTACCACTTCCTTCGTAGCTAAAAACTGACCAGAAAAGTGATAGTTACCTGCTTTTTCCTGTGGCTGCCTTGTCCATACACCTGTACATTCTAATGTTGTCATACATTTGGATTTTTGTTTAGAATAAGGCATTCACTTCATATTGCTTTCAGGATCAAATCAACTATACTAAGGCATGATTTAGTGATTAACACAATGCCTTAGGAAAGGATGATTTAATAAGCCCCTCTATACGAGGGGTTTTCTTATACTTCCATTCAAAGCATTTCCTTAACCTTACAATTAATTGCGTCTATTACCGCTGCGTCTGTAATTGTTCCAACGTACTTTCCTACTCTCTTCGTTGAAATCGAACGGAGCTGTCTAATCCTACTCCATGAGTTTTGATATAGGTTATTTGCATCGTCCTTTGGTACTAGTACATCAAATGCATCAGTTTGTTTCTCTAAAGCAGCACTAGTAAGAGGGATGACAACAATGTCATCTCAAAGGGTGCTTTTCGACTGTTTATATACAATCGATGGTCTGTCGCCGTTCACTTCACTGCCCGTATTCATACCATACCCTACCACAAAGATGTCCCACTTTTTGAACGGCTTCTTGCCGGAACGATCGCTATTTCTTTTCATCTGTACTAAGAAACTTTCCACGTGGGCTTTAAATCAATGTTCCTTTGGAGCGACATTTTCCACGAAATCTTTTGACAGTGTAACGCCATAGGTTTCTTCAAAAACCGGAGTTGAAGTTGTCAGGTCAGTAAGTTTTACATCTACTTGATAGTTTGTCGTCATGGCTGGAATGGTAAGAAGGTAAAATATCGAGCCTATATACCATGACAAATCATCTAACTTTCGTCTGTTTACATATCTTCTATAAAACAGCTTTCGTATTGACTTGTATTTTTACCGTAAAGAAGTTTTTCGTGATTGCAAGTCAATGTAGAGTTTTTGATATTTTTTTATTGTAGATTATCAATTCTTGATAATCTACAATTCCATTAAAATATTTGTATCAATGCTTTTCGTTAAAGCCAGCTGCTCAAAAGGACTACTATGGGTGTACATATTTGTCACCGTAAGTGAACTATGTCTAAGCTTATCCCTCACCTGAACTATTGTACACCCTGATTGTATAAGGTGTGTAGCAAGTGTATGACGATAGATATGCGTGTTTGTTTTAGTTACAATTCCTGCCTTTGCGCCAATTGCTTTTACCATCTCATTTAATCACGATGCACTAAATCGCGCATCGGCTTTATAGGTATATGACGTAAAAACATAGCCAAATTTTATGCCTGGAAAAATCTTCGACCTAATCTTGAGGTATGCTGTCAAGTGTTGCCTTGCAGTTTCACTAAAGGTAATAGCGGCGTATTTATTACCTTTTCCTAAGACAGCGCCGACATGTTCATCCAGATTTAAATCTTGCATTCTGAGGATTCTTAATTCTGCATTACGTAAACCGGTTGTATATAAAAACCAGATGATAGCACGATAGAGATACGCATTATATTTCTCTGCTTTTTTAGTCCCTACCATTGCTTTATCAACACGATCATCTAGGTAACTAAGAATTTGCTTTAGTTCTTCTTTAGTAAGGTACTTCGGCATGGGGCGAGGAACATTACCTACCGGAACATCTATCACATCCAAATCTCACAACAATCATTCACTTTTCAACCATTTAACATAAGCCCTCAATTTTACCATGACCTTATAAATTGAATATCTGCTAAGATATTCGTATTCACCCTTATCATTTTTTTGCAATCTCCTTCTTTGTTGTACCCATTCGTGAAATCTGACCATATGAGTAGATTTTAATTTGTCGGTCTCAATCTGACCGTACAGTAACGCAAAATACTGTAACGCGAGCTTGTTCGCTTTAACAGTTGCCGGCAGGGAGCGCCTTCTATATTGCAGATAGAAAAAGTAGTCGTTATAAGTGTCGATCACTAACGGCATGTTTTTCCTGGGTCAGATGATAAATGTTCTTGCGTATATTTGCTTTGGCTATTTCCAGTTCTGATTCGGCTATTTTTTCATACTCTTTATGTCGTGTAGTTAGTCTTCGTATTTGCGTTATACAACGTTGGCACATTGTTAAGCCATATGTACTTAAGACATCATTTTGTAGTTCTTTTTGGGAACTTGCTTTGCAATCCCCACACATAACTTGTTGACAAAGCCAACATTCCGTTACCGCTTCTTTTCTTCCATAATTAAAAGAAGCACCTTTCATATACTGGTAATGAAATTCCCAGCAAAAGGTGCATACTTTCATATCTGCTCTTTCGATAATTGTCATCTGCATAGGGTAACGAGTAAAAAATAATAACTCATTACCACTTGACAAATCATCCGTTTGGTCAAATCATAAAAAATATTCGACTGATTGCAAGTGGTAATGAAAAGATTTCTAAAAAATACCATGTGCGAATAAATAACTTATCTGAGCAAGTTGACTTATAGAGAAGAATATTTATGAAATAAAATAGCTCGGTGCACAAGGCACCAAGCTATTTCTATGTGAATTTCTGATATCAATATTTACTTCTCACATTCGGTCCCACGGGGAATTGAACCCCGATTAAAGTAGGTCGATAACGCTGTCGTAATGTCTGATATAGCAACTCAATATAGTAGCTTGGTGCCCGATGAGTGTATCAAATTGCTTTAATTTTTCAAGAGCAATATTGGTAGCGATTTTTTGGCGCTCTTATATAAATCAGATTTTTACAAAAATCTCTTCATCCAAATACTTATCTGTAATAAATTCGTACAGTTTAGCATAGTTTATTATTCTTCCGGAAAAACCTGCTTTTTTTAATATTAGGGCGGCAATAAGGAAATGCACTCTTAGACTTATATAAAACAACTCTTTAAAATCTTCTTCTTCAAATCCAACAGCTATCGAACTACCATGTAAAAATTTATTACGCATTGAAATGATCTTTCTTTCCTCTGTAGTTAACGAATAATCAAGTATCTCGAATATTTTCGACAATTTATCTGCATTGGGTGGCGTATTTAACGTTTCGATTTTCTTTCTCAATGGTATTAATTTCTCGGAATTGCCTTCTTCTAGTTTATGATCTACTGCAAACTGATTTATGGTTCCTAATAAAATCCTTTTCAGTTCGTCTGCAAGCTTATCATTTTCAATTGGCTTTAGCTCTTTATTATTGTCTAAAAGAGCCGAAGTTATTGTTTCTAATGCCACATATTGGCTTGGGATTTTTATTTCGAGAACATTGCTGTTATTAATCACAAGTATTAGCGTTCTCAAAATCTTGTCGTTTGCGAATGTAAAATCACACATCTTGCTAAAAACCTCACTGGGGAACCAGTTTAGGTCCTTCTGATACTTTTCGATAAGGGGATCATCTATCCGCCCTTCCGCATCTCTGTGTAGCATAGCGGTATCTGCACCTATATATGGGTTTGTTGTATATACACCTGGCAGGTTATAAATAGCATCACTAAGAGAATGATACAAAATACCTTGGGGCTCGTCGAAGCTTTGCGTTGAGAAAGAACAATAATAGGCTTCCCCTAAATGGTAGTGCCCACTCAACAATGCGTAACATAATAGTATACTATTGGAAGCGAATTGAAACTCCCGTAAAGCTATCAAGCTATCGCAATCAACAACTAAATACATCCCTTCATTATACTCGACGCTATAAAAATCAAAAATTTTATCCGCAATTTTTATCTGCATCAATCCTCTATGTACCTTGTAATCAGCGACAAAAGGATAGCATTGATAATCTTTATCAATTTTCAGGCGCTCCTTTATTGGTATTAACACCCTTATAAATGTATTAGAGAAATCACCTAAAGGGAGCGAGCTTAGTGAGTTGATGCTACCACCTAGAATTTTTACTAGGTTTTCATCGTCATAATTTATTGTGTCTATGAGAAAATGTTTACCATCGACAAACCATTGATTACCATTCTCTGAAAATGTTAACGTGAGATTTTTCACCTCAAGTTCTTTATGAGTCTGCAAGCCCTTAATAATATTGCTCTCTGTATTAAAGCTGAATTTTTTATCTTCCTTTTCAATGCTTATTTTCTTATTATTTAGGGCATGGTTAGGTAGATGAATTGTGCATTGCTTAGACTTATTTATTTCATTGATTAAGTCCACAGAAGCAGATAAGAGTTTGCGTATCAATTGGCTCTCCTTCATTATTTCGACATCCTGACTAGCCCTAAAAAAATTTGTGTCGCCTTTAGATTGAATTTTCTCCATTGAACGTATATATTCTGTGGGCAAGTCGTTTTCTATAGCACCATTGTATATGATATTTTTATACCAATGATAGGGTAATTCTCCCTGAACGGGTTTTGTTGCTTTATAGCTTTGTACATCAAGCTTCTCATTCAAACCTAGCCGTTCAACATTTAGAACTATTGTATCATAACCAACCCCGTTGCCTTCAAACTTGTCTAATTCCTCTTTTTTTTTGTCACTTATTTCATAAATAACTCCATAGACCAAATCGTTATTATTATCTGTGAACGTAATATCAGCCTTGCTTGAGCCATCTTTTGAAAGTTTTTCAAATGTCAACTTGTATTTACGCAGAATTCCTATTCCAATTTTTTGCACTTTCCCTATTCTCTTTTCTAATCGATAAGAAAGCATATTTGAACCGAAAGCAAAATATTTCATATACTGAGTATCGAACTGATTAAAATGGTGTCTTTTACAGATAAAAAAGCCAGCCTGAAATCAGGCCAGCCCCTATAAACCCTATCACTATGAAATGTAAAGTTACGTTTTATGTAAATAATTGTTAATCACAAGGTGCTTTTAGAAATTATTCCTTCTATTTTTTCCATTGAGTTATGCGATATGAAATTGACAAACTCTTTACCTAATTCCGTTAACATTAAGTCGCTGCGTTCGTGCTCAACTTTTGTTAAACCTGTAACCGCGCACTGCAGTTGACCTAGCCAATACATTTGTTTTTCAGTATCCATTCCAGGTGTTTGACTCGCCAAAGGCTCAAATACGTCGTTGTACTTTAGATAGCCTTTATAGTATAGTGTAGCCAGGTATTTGATTGTAAAAATGTCAAACCTGTTATAAAGCGAAGTGTAAAATTGCTTCTTATCTAGAGGAAGCGTCGTGTTTCTCAAAATACTATCGGTCACCATAGACCAGAGCAATAACTTCTGATCATTCACTTCATTTGAAATGTCATGTATGACCTTACTAAGTAAGGAGCGAATATCCTCATTTTCTGACAGTGCTTGTATATCTCCTATTGTTGGGTTCCAATCAACCAGCCATTTAGTCAAATTTCTTCTCTGATGAAAAAAAAGCGACATAAACCACGCGTCTGTACGATTCCCAATAACACCTCCCATAGCCGCTGCTGCAATATATTTGAGTACATCTTGTATGCCAATAGCCAACTGACTAAATTCAATCTCGTTCATTCTATAAGGTTGTTTCATTGATCTTAAAGGATTAGAGCGCTTGAAGCGCTCTAATCTCATTATTTTATTTCATTATTACAATTTTTCCATTTTTTACAGGGCCATTATTATCTCTGATCTGGTAATAATATACACCGGGCAGCACATTAGTTGTTTCCCATCTCACCTGTCCGGATACTTTTGATAGCTCGAACTTCCGCACAGCTACTCCTTTCGTATCTGTGATGATAAGCGCGACAGGTCCAGTTGTTGATGGTGTATTATAGTCAAACATGACATAGTCCTTTGCCGGATTTGGATATGCTTTTACATTATTCAACTTTGAAGACGTATGCTCGTTTTTATATAGCTCATTGGATGATGGTTTGTTAGAGGCAGCTAATAAGTTGTTGAATATATTGGTCGTGGTATCAGTCCGACCTGGTTTATCTCCAATTTTAATTCCACCATCTTCCAAATGCGCTTCAGCGCACAGTATATACCAGGGCAAATGCAACTTGATAATTCCTCCCGCTGCCTGGGCTGCTCTTAATGGATAGCTGTCTCCTAAGTGTGCCAGTGCGGCCAAAGTATCAATTTCTCCGGTCGTTAATGAATCAATACTCCGACCAGAAGTATTTACGTTCGACAAGATATTATATATCCAAGTGTAGCCAACATAATTTACCACTTCGTAAAGCTGATTGGCAGTAACGCCGCGTGGTGCCGAACCACCACCTCCACCGAAGAGCGTTGCTAATAAAGTATCAAATCCATACCTCACAGGTATGCGTTCGAGAACTGCAAGGCCACTATCTACTTGATTGCGATAGTAATAATAGCCCACTAAGTCATAGTCAGACCATTCCGCATGCTGGTTGTATAACCACACAGGCAGACTATCTATGTCAGCATATGTAGTATCAGTTTTCATATCAGTAATGAGTAAGTTGGCAGCAAGCGCCATAGAGTCACTGATCATTACTATCTGAGACTCTCTATGGCTTCGTTCGGTAATGTTTTGGGAACTGTCAGATAACGCGTCAATGTCACTGGAACTCAAATCCGAGCCCAAGGTGGTGGTAATGTATTTCACCAAATCTTGCTGTTGCAGCATTTCAGGGTTTGCAAGGTATAAGTCCATTAACTGCGAGGTAGATAAAATCCCCAACCCGGTTACATCCGCCAGTACTTCCTTGCTCAGATATGGACTACAATTCAGCAGTGCATCATGTACCGCCACTGCCGAGTCCGTCGTCATTGTATCAATATACGCCCGCAGTTCGCCCGTGCTGCCGCAATCTATAAGATTATTATAGGCAGCAATGAGGCTATCTCTGACGGGGCCGAGCGCATGCCAGCGCACCTTCAAAAATGACTTGGCATCATTTCCCAAGGGGATAGATGTGGTATAGTGGTCAGCACAAGTGTTTGGCCACCAGTATGGTATTGGTAGCAATATAACACTGTTTATCTGCTGCGTTGTCCCTACTCTGGTTGGTTTATAAATGGTAGGATTCGCATAGCCCGGATAATAGTAACGTATGAAATAGCAGCTATTCTTGAAATAATTATGCCCACCCACCGTATCAAAGGTATTCCCTGCAGCCAGGCTATCATATCCTTGATTTACGGCAACACCATCAAGGCTGCCTCCGGCTATCACAATCGAGCTGTCATTTTTCCTATAGGTGTTACACAGGAACATTAGACCGTTGTTGTCTGCATAGGTTTGGGCCTGATTGTTCCTAAAAGCATTTAGCCCTATCGACCAACATGCCTTATTCAACGAATCAAAGTAGTTTCTATAAATCTCATTGTGGAATGAGGAAACTGGCTGGAATGGTGCATTTTCTTGAGCAGGTAATACAGAGTTTTCTACAATGACTCCCATGTTTTGCATATCAGATGGTTGTCCATAATAGGTATAGCCATTAAAGGTATTGTCCTCAACCCCAAAGACTTCACTATACGAATGCCATATCCCTATATTTTGGTGACAGGAGCCATCAAACAACTCTTGCGGCGTACCATCACCTATTTTAAATGTACTATGCACCGTCGTTACATTATTAAAGTGCTCTGTCTTGATGCCTATCGTGCAGGAATCGAAATCTGCACCATCAGTAAAAACAGTATACCAGCCGCTTAACGTGCCCGACGCTTTTATGCCAGTGCCAAAACCTGTGAATTGTGTTCTGAGCCATGAATCACACGGGAAGGAAATCCCATTACAATAGGATTGTATTCTCGCACCGCCGTCATAACAGAATATACCATAGCCCTTGCCTCTATTCTGATTGTTATGATCTCTGTTTAAGAACTGGCAGCCTGTGAATTTTACCCCTTGCACACCTACCAATTGCGCCATCGCGTTAAATGGATAGTTCATGCTGCCGTGGCCGCGGTATTCGTCCGTTATCTCAAAGGTACATTTAGTAAAGTATGCATCATATGCTGTTGTAGGCGTTACTGCGTAATCAAGATTATGCTCATACAGCGACAAACTCGCCCCTGTGTTGCAATTCAGAAAATGGGTATTGTAGGCGTGTATAATAGCGCCAGCGTGGGTGAAGTTTCCATTGGGGAAACTTTCGGGGAAATTCATAACGCCTCTGCGTGCGTGTTCGATTGTTGCCCCTGTGAGTATTATTGTTGGTTGATTTGTGGACGTTTGTGATGCATAAGTGTCACCATCTCCCAATATTCCTTTCCACATGCAATTGTTACAATCATTCGTTATCGTTGCACCGTTTACGGTAAGCGTGGCATGTTTATCAACAAGTATCGCCCCATTGCGTGGCATATGTATGATCGTGGTATCACCACCGGTATTTTGAATGGTTAGAGACGCGCCGGATTTTACGAATACATTACCAGCAATATGCCTGCTCTTACTCCAGGTAGTATTGGTCAAAATGCTATCCGAAAAAGGTGGGACATCATGTTGATCGTACATATCTGTTTCCCAAATTCCTTTCCCATAAGTAGCTACCCGAAGTTTACCCGAACAGTAATTGAATTCCATATCCATGATGATTGCGGCTGGCAATCCATTGTTAAAACACTCCCATTCCTGACTGCCCTTGTTCCATTTAAATACACCAACATCGGTTCCCGCATATATTTCATCGTCACCGCATTTACGGAATAGTAGTTTATTAACCGGCAATGCTGATAAGCCATGAGAAACATCTGTCCAGGTATGTCCCGTATCGCTTGAATAGAGCACTCGGTGGGTCATTGCCGACGGACTAGCGTTAATCTTCTCAACGTTTATGTCTCCAAACCCCACCCAAATTCTTCCCGGGTGTCGTGGATCAACGGTTATGGCATTTATAGTGTTAGTATCGGCGACTGTTGGTGTGATGTTAAGCCAGTTTGGTGTTGCGCTATAAGCATGTAAAGAGAAAAACAATCTGCCCGCAGTATCTTGTGTTGCATCAGGCGATGTACCACCATAGGCTAGATAAACGAAGCTACTATCATTATCATCGATATAAAAATCAGCAACAGCTTTAGGGAAAGTACCAAATGGGGAAACGTCTATCGGGTCTTTTATAAACGCCCTCTTATAGTAGGCCGTATCTGGCAGCTTTTTCCAAAGGTAGTTGTAGCCTACATAAGCGTTATTTTTGGGGTCGAAAAACTGTGGTCGAATAATAGAGGAACCGTAAGGATCGGGAGGCTCGACCAACCCATATTCGGTAGTGGTATTATTGTCGTTAAAATCAAGTTCATACATGGGATGATCGGTACAAAGACAATTAGCTTCTCCAAATGCCTTTTTAACACCGTTTACCATCATTTTTGATACATAACCGTCGCGTCCACCATCGTCTACCTCCCAATTAGGTGATCGTTGTTTCATATAGCTGAAACCGCCATTGTCTTGGGCACCAGCTGCAATTACTTCATCGTCTTCATCCGAGCTGCCCATCCCGTAAAACTCTGAAATCGCTAACCCTGCACCTGTTATCCCGCTTGTGTAATCTTGACCATATCTTTTTTTGCGTATTCCACCGTCGTTGCCGTAATAGACTACATCGTTTGTCGGATTACTTTGGCAGTTATATATATGGAGCGAGCGTGCATCAATATGCCCGTTACCAATTGTAGTAAATGTGTGACTGACGTCATCATAGCGTTGCAAATAACTCTGATACTGTACGAAATACAAAATATGCGAATTGGCCGGTGATACGTCGAAATCGGTAATTCTATTATCTAAAGACGCCTGTCGTAATTGTAGGTTAAGGCTGCTTAGTGGTGTTCGCATTAAAGCCAATTCGAGTGAATTCCCTGTGGCGCTATTTCTCGCCCTGACTTCACAATACAACGTGTCGGTTGATGTTACACCAAAATTAATGATGCCGTCCCCGCCGCCAGAGTCCCAATCAACCTCAGAGTATGGGGCTGGCAATGTAACTGTCATTGTCGTCCATACCCCTGTTGAAGTATCAAATACGCATACTTTACTGTGGCTACTAGATGGAGTTGTTGTGATAATTACTTTTTTACCAGTCGCCTTACTGAAATCCATATCATAAACGTTATACTGACCAACACCCAGACTCGCTGGTGTTACATCTGCCCATGAAGATGTAGGACTCGCTTTATACATTACCTGTCCATTATGTATAGCGTACAATCTTTGAGTGCCGGGCATAAATGCCACCTTTGTAACCCGTGGCAAGACCGTGTCGCCTGTTGCGGTATTAAATGCAGTGTCTAATTGCCAGGTTGCTCCTCCGTCTGAGGTATAGGCTATGCCCATATTAATGTCCCATGACTTCTTATATTGGGACGTGATACCTAATGCGATATAAATGTTGTTACTGTCTTTAGGGTTTACGGCAATACAATACACACCCATTGGCATATGGCTGCCATCAGTTATACAATGCCAATTATGACCTGCATCATTGCTTTCCCAAAGTCCACCGGCGTCGGCTCCAAGCAAAATATGATTTGTATCATTAGGGCTTACCCAGATCGCGTTTACCCGACCTTGTTGCTCATAACTAACATCCCAATTATCATTAAAAGGGCCTAGACAATGCCAATCGCCGCCAACATTATTACAATTGGTGTTGAAATTCAGTAAATATGATTTGGCTGCCTTGTTATACGCATCAAAACGATCTGCTCCTAATGGTACGTCATTGCTGATGCGGCTATTCATTAAAAACTGATAGCGCTGTAAGGAATTCACAGTGCCACCTTCCTCCGTATCAGCGGGGTTAGCGATGACTGCCGCGCTTATCGCCGCATCTACGGCTGCTGAAAACTCAGGCGTAGTGTGTCTAAAACGAAATAAGGAATCAATTTGCGCAAGCGCTAGGAAATTGCATGAAAGGATCATGCAGAGAAGTGCGGCTCTCTTCATAGTTGTGTGTGTTAAATTGTATACTAATAGCCTGACGGCATTATTACGCTTTATTGCACTACTAGGGTTTCTGCTCCATGGTTTCCTTTTGCATCGGTAAGCCGAACATAATAAATTCCTTTGCGCCAGTCACTCACACTAATTTCAGCTTCATCTTTTATCGTGTTTGTGTACACGCTCTTACCAAGAATATCGGTTATATTGAGGGTATATGACCCATTCAATGTTGATTTAATCTTTACTTTGTCATTGCCGGGGTTTGGGTAAATATATACCTGTCGTTCTTGTGATGAAAGTTGCTTTGTATTCGTAGTCCACGGTGCCAGGTAAGTTAGGAATGCATCGCCCTCGCCGTATCGGGCTATATTGCCAAATGATCCCCCGTTGCCCGAAAAAAAGCCGCCAGCAAGAATGAAATTGTTTGATAAAGGGTATACCATATCGCATTCATCGTCCCAATCACTGCCCAATACAAGACTGCTTAAGTAGTTTCCTGCGCTGTCTGCGTGTATGATATAGGCATCATGGTGTCCGAATGCAGTATCTACCTGCCCTCCTTGCACATAACCACTTATCCAAATGCTACCGTCTACTGCCTTGCACATGGTACCCGTTGATGCATTTATGCTGCCTCCATAACAATTATCCCAGAGAATATTGTTATTACTATCTATTTCCAATACCCACTGCATGAGGTCTTGCTGATAATGATGAACATCGCCATCTGCTGAACCGGTAACGCCAGCAAGCAGAACCCCGCCTTTATTATCAGAACAGATATACCCTATACCGTCATCATGGGTACCGCCCAAGCATTTATGCCATATTATATTTCCTGTATCATTGAGTCTTATGATAAAGCCATCATGACTCCCATGGGAATCACTAAAATCATTATCGGTGGAATTTGTGCCTCCAACCAAATAGCAACCGCCGTCAGAGGTTGGGGCAGCACTATTTACTATGTCGTATCCGGTCCCGCCTATTACTTTGCTCCATACTTTATTACCCAGGCTATCCAGTTTTAATACCCATATATCGTCGACTGCCCAGCTTCCGTAGTGAATGGTAGCATTGGTATCTGTATAATACACAGAACCTGCCATAATATACCCGCCGTCAGTAGTAGGCGTCATGGCATATAGAAGTGGACTAAGCCCTTTACTGTAGCTCCTACTCCAAATTATATTATCTGATGCGTCGTGTTTGGTTATATAAAATCCCCAGCCCGGGCCAGACTTAAATTCACCTCCGAATACTACATTCCCATCAGGTTTTGGATACATATACTCTAAAAAGGTGTCACCAATATTTTGATAACATTTTGACCATTCTAATACTGTTGCGTCGGAGTTATACTTCAAGAAAATTGTTCGGTCTTGGTCGTAATTGCAGAAGGAGTCTATCGTGCCGGTACTTGTATCAGATTGAGAACTCATGCTAATAATGAAACCTCCATCTGTAGTTGGGAGGGTAAAAGCGCCTACCGCATCCCACCTATTTCCACCATATCCCTTAAGAGAAAACACCGCGGGTTGCTGCGCATTTGACAAGTATGCAAAAAGCATTAGGAATATGAAGTAGGCAAATTTCATAGTTGCGGCGATTCTTATAGGACTTTGCTTATGTACAAGTTGACATTTAGCGTCCTATTGTTTTATTCGCTATACAAGGTAATAAAAAATCTTAAAAAAAACAACATGTGTTAGCTTTCGATATTTAGCTCTCACCGTTTTCTTCCATCGTCACTTATTTTACCTCGTTCGGTCTTATATACATATAATGCTTTAATTGCCTTTTCTTTTTCCTTGTACTCCCATTCGCTTCCCCCATCGGAAATATACCATACGCTGTATTTAGGGCTATACCAGATATATCCTGACGTACCATCGGTAAACTTTACCCAATATTTTTGTACCTCGCCATAAACAAAACTGCTTGTGGTTTTATCTAATTCAACTGTTTTCGTTTCATAGGTCTGTGCCTTCCCAGCAATGGCTAAGAAAGAAAGAACTACTGATAATAGTACTGTTCGCATGTTTAACTTTTGTTTTCTCATAGTTTCTTTATTAAAGTTGTTCAACAATATATACTTGTGATTATTTAGACATTGCTAATCGCAATCCCATGTATTTGTAACCGTCTGTTTTATCCGGCGTTCCAAAATATCTATCATAAACGGTGCAGAAACCCTTATAATGCGCCCAGGCACCCCCGCGGATAATATGCATCGTGCCGTTAGCATCTCCAGTGGGATTCTTTTGTTCACTGCCGTCGTAGTTGTCACTATACCAATCGCTGCACCATTCGAATACATTGCCGCTCATATCATACACACCTAGCTCATTTGGACGTTTTGTGCCTACGGGATGTGGCGATTTGCTGGAATTATCATAATACCAAGCAACATCACTTGCAGTTTCACTGCCGCTATATTGGTAGCCTTTGCTTTTATTGCCACCGCGAGCTGCATACTCCCACTCTGCTTCTGTGGGCAACCGATAATTTTTCCCAGTTATCGCGTTCAATTTTTGGATGAATTCTTGTGTTTCTTGCCAACCTATATTATCTACCGGAAAATTATTCCCCTTTATCGACGAAGGGTTACTTCCCATGATCGTCTTCCATTCTGCTTGTGTTACCTCATATTTACCAATTGAGAAATTGCTTATCCTTACTTTATGTGCAGGCTTTGCATTGCCCGCGCAAGGCTCATTAATACAACCCATAATGAAGGTCCCGCCTGGGACTTGCACCATTTCTACAGGAGGTTGGTTAGGCGGAGTCGCAGTGCTCGTTTGGGCCTGACTAATACTTAAATACGATATCGCTAGAGAAAAAAGGAGGAGCTTTTTCATAGGCTACTTTTTTGATATATAGCACAAGATAATCAATTTGCTTAGTTATACTAAGCAAGCAAAAGAATTTTTTATTCTTTTTCGTGGTCTTCTATGGATAATCCCAAAAAGACCAGATTTGATATTGCAGTAGCCGATAAAGTACGTGAACTACGGATCGCTAAAGGGTTTACCCAGCGCTATATCGCGAGCGCTTTGGGTGTCTCTGCAGGTTTTATTGGGCAGGTTGAGAGTACGAACAGTGAAACAAAATATAGCCTAAGCCAACTTAATAGGCTAGCTAAGGAGTTTGACTGCTCACCTAAAGATTTTATCCCTGATACGTTTATCCAGGAGGATGATTGGGCGGAAGACTAGTATCTAGTTAAGTGAATCCCTAGACTAATCTCATTTCATATTGTATCCGGGTATTTAAGTCTTTTAATTGCCCATGATCTATGCGGAATATCAAATAACCGTTTTTCTTTATTGGCTTTATCTCAATATTATTTAAGTTAGCAGAAGGATGTTTTTTTACAAAAAACTTCAGTACCTTATATTCCTTACAGTCCTTAAACCAAAATTCATCAGAGTTGTTTTGGTATGTGTGAGGAGTGATTACCCGCTCATACCTCATTTCCTTGCTTTCCAATAGTTCAGTTACGTAATCATCTAACGAAAATGAATAAGTATAGCTATAGGTATCATTCTCTTTTAGAATGTTAGGAAAGATTATAAAGCCCACAAAAGAACTTTCCTTGACTTCAAAAGGGTAAATCGGCAATTTTCTTTGTCCAATTGTCGCCTCATGCGCCTCTATAGCTTTCAACTTTAACGGACGATCATTCCAACATTGAATGCGAACATTCGCAATATCGGACATCGCTTTTAAAAAGACTGTCGACGTAATTATGCAAGCACCTTTTTCATCGATTACATATACTTTCTCTACAGTATAAATAGCCTCATTTCTATCATTAAGCTTTTCTAATAAATTCCTTATTCCTTGCTGAACGTCGAGATTGATTGCAGTAAATGAATTCTTAGCATACCCATAATGATTTTCACTTTTAGCTATCTTAATAAGTTCTTCAAATGCTTGAATTGTGTATCGTTCGAAAGTGTACACTTCCTCTTTTGCATGAGGGTCATATACCGAACTTTTTGTAAAAAAATCAACGAGAGTACTGAGCTCAATTTTCTTGCCAGCTTTGTTTAATAATAGTTGTCGAAGTGCTTCATAACCGGCAGAAGTGCGGGTTTTATTGGGTTTTAACGGGTATTTTTTTTCTAAATGGTTATAAGCAATCCGCACATCCTCACGTAATGTGTCTATAAAATCAATGCTATAACTGTCGCGCGGTCTTTCAGACATACATCTAAAAGTAAAATGTTCTGACCGTGCATCCAATAGTGCTGGCTGTTTTTCTGACCGTGCATCCGACCGTGTACAATGAGTGAAAACTGGTGCTACATGTTTAATAGAATGCGTGAAAGACAGCCATTTTGAATAGATAATCGTGCCACTGATAGGACGACTAATGGATTAATTAATATTATAATGCGATTTACCTTGCATTCAATTCAGGACGACGTTTAACAAAAAAAACACAGGACAATAAACATCCTGCGTCTCTGAATCGAACAACCAAATGCAACATTGTCCGACACAAATGTTCAACATAAGACTCGAACTCTTACATTGACGTAGTGTTATTATAACTTTTAGGCGCCAAAAGTCAAGGCAGTTTGCATGAGGGCATTTCTTAACTATTAAATGCTTACAAATGCAATGTTTACTACTGGTCATCCATGACCTACAACGACAAGGCTTCACAGAACACATCTATCTGACCCCGTTTGGGTGGTCATGTAAAGGCAAACTCGTCAATGATCCGCAAGCTACCATACATGCATTCTGGCATGATGAGAATGACCTCCGTGTATACGTCTACAGTATAACAAGTGGCTGCGGATCAATCAGAGGGGTCGGCATAATCTAAAAAGGAACAGCGTGAAAATACATACGCAAACTTTTCTCATTTATTTATTCACTTTTCTGTATCTGGGCCGCCATTGCTAGTGTGGCGGACTGGGTATAGAGCCTAAACACTACAATAATGAAAAACAGAAAAATATCTCAAACACCATCATGCAAATCGAAAATATTGCTCACCACCATGAGAAGAGCTTTTATTCTATTCTTGTTGTTAGGTGTAACTGCTGGCTGTACAAGCCAACCAACTCCTCTCAAAATAGATGTCAACGATAATAAAAGTCTAATTGAGACAGTAGTCGACTACTCGGGTAGCTACAGGAACCTTGTAACACTTGATAGCGAAATAGTAGCCTCCTTGTATTTAATTACTGCAAAATCTGGAGGCACCATAGTACACATAGGAATACAAGCAAACAGTAGCAACGAGGCAGTCTTTCTTGCCCATATTGATAAGATTGATACGCAAACGAGTACAGTAAAAAACGTCTACCTGGCTGCGCGTATAAAAGAACACAACAAAAATGTTATTGCCTCCCACATCAGCAAACTGCGACAACAGATTGGAGAATATTTACAAGAAACAAGCAAGTTCGCTACAGCGCCTTATAGCGACCTACAACACAGCCTGCAGTTAGCACAAGCTACCGCTTGCGAAACCATTTACCAAGGCAAACGCCGCTTTGTGCTGGTTATGTCCGACATGCGAAACTGGCCGCCTGGTAGTAAGCGGGAAGTTCCATTGCGCCCTTTAGATTTCTGCGATGCAACAATTTTATTGGTTCGTCCTTCCCCAGTCCTTTCCACTGATAGCCTACGGTCAATCTTTATTAATGCTGATCTCCACACGTTTACAACAGTTAGCGATGCACTCACCTTTATTAACGAATACAAAAAATAATAAACATATGAACACACAAGATTTCAACCAACAACATACAGGTAACAGGTATTTTCTGTTAGCCAAAAAACACGGCTTTGATTTCAAATCAGCCCGCGAGCGCCATGAAGAAAAGTGCAACCGCAAAGACGAAATTATTGAGGATTTAGGGGAACGCCCAAAACCTTTTAAGGTGATCCTATCTTTTATCTGTATTGGGATTGCGCTTGTTTTCGCTTTTATAGAATCTCTCAATGTCAAGACTACCATCGTAGGAGCGACCGGCATGGGCGACACCGCAGCAGTAATGGTCGGAATTGCTTTTGCAGCAGCCGGACTTGTAGCAGGACACTTTTTAAGTGCTGCTTGGAAAAAAGACAATTTTTCAGGCAAGAGTAAGCCCACTCCTCTATTTTATATAGGACTGGCATTTACACTTGTGTACCTCATAGGGCAATACTATCTCGCGAGTCGTGCCGGAGTAAACACCGGGGAAGACATGCAGGAAACAGTAACCACCATGAAATGGTTTATCCTGGGTATTGCCATTTCGGAGGTGCTTTTTGGAATTGCGTTCCTCGCAACTGCGATCAAAGTGTTCAGCCTTTTTATCGCCAATATCCGCATCAAAACCGTGCTAAAGGCTATGAAATTCCATAGCAGGTCCACCGAAGAAGCATGGCAACGCTACGTCTTCGAAATAGATACGCACAACAAATCACATGAACATCCTATAAGTATCGAAGCTGAAACGGAAACCATAAAAGCGGCCAGACACTTTTATAATAATGGTGGTTTTGATTTTTCAAATGACAAAAACTAACACAATGAGTTCAACTAATAGAGGTGCCATACGCTCAGACTACGATTTCTATATGACGTCACCTGCCACTATTCGCACGTTCCTTCAAACATTTATAACTTATGAACCCGACTTTAAGATAAGGAATAGCAGGCTCTTTGACGCTTGTGCGGGAGGGAATAAACTACATGATATGCCTTACCCTTTAGTCCTTCGTGAAATGGGTGCAAAGCATATTGATACGATGGATATCAGACCTGATAGTAGAGCCGATATAATCGCGGACTATTTGCAGGCCCGGATAGCAATAAAGTACGATGGGATATTCATTAATCCACCGTATGTGCATTGCCTGCAGTTCATTGAGAAGGCTCTAACCGATGTCAGAAGGGGCGGTTATGTTGGAGTACTGGTGCGGCTGAATTTTTTAGGAAGCATCAAGAGGAAATTGTTTTTCCAACAATGCATGCCCAAGTGGTGCTTTGTGCATTCAGCGCGACCCAAATTCAATGGCAACAGAAGTGATTCAACAGAATACGCCCATTTGGTTTGGCAAAAAGGGTTCAACCGTACACACAGCAAACTCATTGTTATCTAAAACTAAAGAATCATGGTAGTCATTTGCATTCTTATACTACTCCTCTTAGGCGCGGCCGCCGGCTGGCAGGCGTGCAAACGCTGGGGATATAAAGTTATAATAGATCAAAACAACTTTTATCGAAACTATATAACCGACCTAAAAACGACATTGGATTATTGGAAAGACCAATCTGCTTATAACAAAGAAGTAGAAAACACAACAATAAAAAACCATAATACCAATTTAAAAGAAACACTAAATAATATTCTCTATGTACTACAAAAAGAAGAAAAAGAAAACCTAAACACGGGAGAAAGAGAAAACATAGAAACTATTATTAAAACAATAAAATCTGGTATTTCTTCTTCGTAGTTGAATGAATGAACGGCCAATAGTGAATGAATGAAACAAGAAGAGAGATACCAGAGTAGTTCTATCGCGATTTCCCAAGCAAAGCCGCTGCTAGTAGCGGTTTTGCAGGAAAACGCCCGAATGGCTTGTAATATCTCTTGCAATAGGTCTTATTTCATGTATAATATTTATAATTTATGAATACCGAAACATACTTACATATTTTCTATAAAGGCGCTGGTTTGACAGCTACCGACACAGATGACACCATCTGTATTGGTACAATGCTCCCAATTTATTCCCCGTCAGGGGTAGATAAAGTTATGCAATACCATTGTCGCATAATTGATTTGCTAATTGAAATTTCTCCTACTTCTTTGGCTACAGTCCAGCTTTTGGCAATGCGTGGAATGACCTACCATGAATACTATAATATCCTCTTTGACCTCACTATTAAAGAAGCCGATTTTGGTAAATACCCTGCTTTACGCTGTTTATTCCTTTCCTCTAATAAAGAAAGGCGAGAAAAGGTTATTTACAACCTAACGCGAGACAGAGATGGGTATGAGAAGTTGCTGGCTCAAATTCTGCGGTTTCATTCGTCACTTCATTCAATACTTTTTGGCGATGAGAGTTAATGTCAGAATATCAACTGAAGACCTGTTGCTTCATACTTCGGTGGTTGGTAGGTCTGGTAGTGGTAAATCGGTCGTTCTTAACGGACTTGCGCATCGTCTGATATATCAAAGTAACGGCAATAGGAAACATGCTGTAATGATTATAGACCCACACGGCGACCTTGGACGCGCATGTATGTCTTTTGCCATACAGGACAGAAACCGCCTCAAATACCTTTCTTCATCTATAAATCGTGAGGCTCATACCACTACAGACTACACATGCATCTTTAATCCCTTCATATGTGAAAACTCTCCTGAGCTTCGTTATCTCCTGACTGAGACCCTTACGGATGCGCTGTGTGAGTTGCTGACTGAGGCCACGCTGACAACCCAAATGATAAGCGTAATTAGGCCATGCATAGCAACTGTGTTGAGAAGCCCTAACCCCTCACTCGCTACTCTAAGCCGTTTCTTTCTTGAAGAGCAAAATTCTGATTTAGTTGAGTTAGGCAAAACAAGCGAAGTGGAACAGCACCGCACATTTTTTACTTATGAGTGGGGCTCGGAACATCTTCGCATTTCTAAGAACAGCCTTAGGGTTAAGTTGTCCTTCTTCTTGTCGGATCAAAGATTAGCCAGCATGTTAAATGGCACTACTACCGTTGACATAGAAAAAGCATTAAACGATGGGGATGTAATTATCCTGAATCTACCCAAAGGAAGCGGAGTTTTCGCAAGCAAGGTTATGGGTAAACTGATGTTAGCATATCTCAATGCATTACTAACGCGTAGAGATGCGATTGAAGATATAAAACAACGTAAACCCCTGTTTTTGATAATTGACGAGTGCGCGAATATAGTCACCCAGTCGCTGTCAACATCATTAGCCGAATCAAGAAAATGGGGTTTATCCTGCATCCTGGCCTTTCAGACCTATGGGCAAATATCGGATGCAGTAATTAAGAGAGTTCTTTCAGTCAATACCGGACTGAAGATCGTTGGCATGACGGATCATATTGACCGTCAAATTTTTAGCAAAGAAATGGGCTTACAATCATCCGATTTGGAAAAACTAAGTGCCTTAGAATTTTATCTTAAACGTAGTGAGGGTAGATATACTCCGCTGAAATTTAAAGCTAAACCACTTTCAAGTAATTACTTTCTGTCAAAGAAAGAGAAGAAAAAGTTACTTGATTGGCTTGTATATGAAAGTGGGCAGTATATCCCTGTGCCGCCACCGCCCCCCCTTGCATCCCCTTCTGAATCTACAAAATCTACAAACAAGTTCAAAAAGAAACCACCACCAACAGGCGGACTTAAACCTGCCTTTTAACCACTAAAACAGACAGCTATGATAATATCGGAAACACAGGAAAATATCCTTTCTCTCTTAGCAAAATATAAATTTCTCGTTATCAGTCAAATCACTCCATTGTTACGGAAAAGCACGGGCTATGTGAGGCAGCAGTTATCGAGTCTATCGGCAAGGGGCTATATCAAGTCTCATAAGCTAAGCAAGACCTACAAGACAGAGGCAATGTACTATCTGACCGAAAGCGGCAAAGAGATAATCATGCAGCACTCTAAACTCTTTGACAGCGACATAAAATTAGCAATAGGCCAACCTCTTTTCGTTTCCGATTTCACACACAGACGTGACATGATTTCGCTTACCGTGTCTATACATAACCACCTTTCAAAACTTGATATAGCCATCGTAGATTTTATAAGTTACTTCGACACACAAGGAGAAAATCGCAAGTCGGGAACACTGGAAGCTAAAACCAAAATACCTCTTGGCAACGGCTTCTTTATCCCTGATGGTATAATGCTGACAGAAAACGGAGCGCAGAAAACCATATACCTTATAGAACACTACTCTGACAATGCGTCAAGCCGTCCTGTAGAACAACTTCGCAACAAGCATACCCTTTGCATAGCCGAGGGTTCACCTGCAAAAAAGTTTGGCATCCCCGCAAATCCGTTTGTGCTATCGGCATTTACAAATGACAATGTCAAAAATAAAGTCATAGAAAAGCTAAAGTCTCATGATGGCTTTCAACCTTTTGCGCACTTGTTTTTCTTTGGCACTTTATCCGACATAATGAATGATTGCGGCAACGCATGGAAGAACATTAATAACGAACCACTAACCTTCGCATAAATGAAATTGTATGAAACCAAACGACAAAACACGGAGTATCACACCCGAAAAAGCGCAGCAAATGTTAAGTGAAATGGGGATAAATATTTCCACCTCAAAAGCCGCTGTGGTATTGGATTTCATGTATAAAATGGCTATCTTACAAGTAAAGGATTTTAATAGGGAAAAATGAAAAAAGTTGCAGATTTATATGTACGAGTTAGTACGGACGAGCAAGCCAACATGGGATATTCGCAGAGGAACCAAGAAGAAGTATTGCGGAGATATTGCGAAATGAATGGAGTAACGATACGTAAAGTTATTTATGAAGATTTTTCAGCGAAATCGTTTGAACGGCCTGAATGGAAAAAGATGCTTGCTGAATACAAAAAGCATAAGGGGCTCATCGACGTGATATTGTTTCTTAAATGGGATAGGTTCAGCCGTAATGCAGGTGACAGTTATGCCATGTTAAACACTTTACAAAAATTACATATAGAAGCACAAGCGATAGAGCAACCGCTCGATCTGTCTATCCCTGAGAGCAAGATGATGTTAGCTATGTATTTGGCAATGCCGGAAGTTGAAAACTTACGCAGAGGTTTAAACGTTTTGCATGGTATGAGAAGAGCACGAAAGGAAGGTCGAATACTCGGCCCTGCTCCTATAGGATATAGCAACAAGGTCTACGAGAACGGCAGGAAATATGTTGCACCTAAACAGCCGGAAGCGGATATTATCAAGTGGGCATTTGGCGAAGTAGTCAAAGCTGAAAAGCCTGTCCTATACATTTGGGAACAAGCTAAAATGTTAGGGCTTAATTGTTGCAAGAATAATTTTTGGCATATCATTCAAAATCCCGTGTATTGCGGTAAGGTACTCGTTCCAAAATACCAAAATGAGGAAAGCTATTTCGTTCAGGGCACACATGAACCCCTGATAACAGAAGAAACGTTTTATTTGGCGCAAGACGTGCTGCATGGTAGAAGCCGCCCTAAAAAGGAAAAGAAGAAAGTATGCGACGAGTTTCCATTGCGCAATTTTTTAATCTGTCCAAAATGTGGCAAACAGGTATCAGCGAGCAAATCAAAAGGGCGAACAGCCTACTATAGCTATTATCATTGTCACTCATCTTGTGGCTGGCGGTTCAAAACTGAACACGTACATGACACTCTTATACAGGAACTTCGACGCCTTATGCCCCGCAAAGGCATGTTAGAGCTTTATAAACAGGTTATTTTGGACGTATACAACAACCAACAAGCCGATAACCAAAGTGGCAAGAAAGAGGTTCTACAGCAAATAAATGAACAAAATACCAGGTTAAATAAGGCTCGGGAATTATTACTCGCGGATGCTATTGATGCAATGGATTACAAGGCGATAAAGACTGAATGCGAACGCAAACTTAATCTGCTGGAAGCCAAGCTATCCGCTGCTGAACCAGTGCAGGAACGAATAGACGATCTACTGGAAAAGGCACTCTATAACCTTGCTCATATTGATGAACGCTACGAAAATGCTGACATAAATGGGAAGCGGCAAATAATTGGTTCGATTTTCTCAGAAAAATTCATTTTTGAAGAAAATAATTTTCGAACCGCAAAATTGAATGAAGCTGTAGCCCTGATCTACAAGCTGGACAAGGCTTTTAGTGAAAATAAAAATGGACAAACCAGCATAAAAACTGATTTGTCCAAAGAGGTGACCCGGATTGGATTCGAACCAATGACCCCCAGCTTAGAAGGCTGGTGCTCTATCCAGCTGAGCTACCGGGCCGGGAAACGTAAATAAGGGTCTGAATGACCGCGCAAAACTATGAAAAATGCAGGATTTTTTAGCCTTATTCTTTAGGCTGTAGCGGCACCGGAGTCGGTGCCTCACCGTTCTTAAGGTTTTGCACGGTTATGAGGTCGTGCACCAATACCCATTTTTCATTGTCCCATTTAAAACCATCGTACTCCCCGCTAGGTACAAAGGTGTACTTGCGATTTGGGTCGTTGATCTGGGATACCAATTTGTCAAAATACACAGCGTTTAGATCCGCGTCCCAGTTGAGACCCACTTGCACACCTTTTTTGTATTCAAGTACGAAACGTTTTAAAGGCTCACCCGGCTTGGTTCTCGACACCAGGCTGAAAATGGGCGCACCAAATACAGGACCCTCAGGGCCCAGCACCATAGGATCCATTATTTTCTTATTGCTTATCGAGCTGGCCTCGTTCATGCCAAATAAGGTATACATAGGCTTACCATCCACCTCGTGCGTTATGATGCGGTAGACTATGGAACCATACCATTTTGTATGGCTAAGTACCGTATCATCTTCTGCCTTGGCTACCTCAGCCGAGTAATCGACGAGGGGGAACAATTTCAGCTTTTCGCTGGGCAACTGCATAGCGCCGTAGTAACGTTTGCTAATTTCGCTGGATGTTATCACCCAGTTAAAAATGCGGAAGCTTTTGTCTTCAGGATATATGATGTTTATTCTCTCTTTTAGCTTGTTGAAGGGATAATAGAACGAATTATTAACTTTTAAAGCCCTTACCAGTTTCCGTACGAACTGCTCACAATAGGATGGCCTCATATCAGGTATAAAAGCATTATACATAGAATCAACCATCAACACCAAGGTATCCTCGGTTTTAGCCAACTCTGCCGCATCACTTTCCGTCACGCTCTGTTGTGCCCATGTATTTCCTGCAGCCAATAAAAACATCACAAAGGCTACAGATGTAAATATTCTTTTCAGCATTGCGCCAAACATTTACTCCAAACCTAAACAATTTAGCGCAAACACACCAACAATGGGCTGTTAAACTATGTTTTTAACGCAAAACCAACTATTTTCGGGCTCAAATAATAATTGCTTTCATGCACCTGGTACAGCAGATCCTTTTTATCATTTTGGGTGGTGCCGCCGTTTATCTTTTCGCAAAAAAGGTGAGCAGCATACGGCGTAATATTAACCTGGGCAGGGACGAGAAGATAAACGACCAAAGCGGCCGCCGATGGAAAAATGTGCTCTTGCAGGCTTTCGGGCAAAAGAAAATGTTCAAGCGACCTGTACCGGCACTGCTGCACTTTGCCGTATACGCAGGATTTATTATTATCAATGTTGAAATACTGGAGATATTCATCGACGGCATAGCCGGGCAACACCGCATCTTCGCACCGCTTATCGGCGGACTCTACCCTATTCTTATTGGTTGTTTTGAGATACTGGCTGTGCTGGTGCTGGTATCCTGCGCCATATTCCTGGTGCGCAGGAACATTTTAAAAGTGCGCCGCCTCAACATGAAGGAACTGAACGGCTGGCCGCGTAATGATGCCAACCTTATCCTCATTACCGAGATCATTTTAATGAGCCTCTTCCTGACAATGAATACGGCCGACCTTGTATTGCAAAGCAGGCATGTGGAACATTATACAAACACTACATCGTTTTGGATAACCGGCAATTTCACAAGTATGTTCTCAGGCATTTCCGATAGCGGATTGGTTGGTATCGAGCGTTTTTGCTGGTGGCTGCATATTATCGGGGTTTTTGCTTTTTTAAATTACCTCCCCTACTCCAAGCACCTGCACATTATACTCGCATTCCCTAATGCATACTATACCCGCCTTGAACCACAGGGCGAAATGGAAAATATGCCTGCCATACAGAACGAGGTGCTGTATATGATGCAGCCTGAGCTGGCTCCTGCGGCAACAGCCGAACAACCCGCACATCAACGTTTTGGCGCGAAGGACGTTATGGATCTTAGCTGGAAGAACCTGATGGATGCCTACTCCTGTACAGAGTGCGGCCGGTGCACGGCTTCCTGCCCTGCTAACATGACAGGCAAAAAACTCTCCCCGCGCAAGATAATGATGGATACCCGCGACAGGCTGGAAGAGGTGGGAAAGAATATTGATAAGAATAAGGAATTTGTTGACGACGGCAAGTCACTGGTGCACGATTATATAACGGTAGAGGAGTTGCGTGCATGCACTACCTGCCAGGCCTGTGTTGAGGCCTGCCCCGTAGGAATAGAACCTCTTTCTATTATTAACGAGCTACGTCGCTACCTGATAATGGAAGAAAGCAATGCCCCGCAAGAGTGGAACCTGATGTCGGGCAATATAGAGAATAACATGGCCCCATGGAAATTCAGCCCAGACGATCGTGACGCATGGACACATGAAATGGCCTAGCAGTTTTTTTGAATTGTTAATTTTGACTTTTGAATTGATATAGTATGCAGGTAAAAAGCATGGCAGAGTATGCGGCAAATGGTGAGCAACCCGAAGTATTATTTTGGGTGGGCTGTGCCGGCAGTTTTGACCAACGTGCGCAAAAAATAACAAAAGCCTTTGCTACCATACTTGACAAAGTAGGTGTAAAATTTGCCATTCTAGGCAAGGAAGAAATGTGTAATGGCGATCCCGCTCGCCGTTCAGGCAACGAGTTCCTGTTCCAGATGATGGCGTATAATAATATTCAAACCTTGAACGGATACGGCATCAAAAAAATAGTTACAGCCTGCCCGCATTGCTTCAACATATTGGGTAATGAGTACCCTGCACTTGGCGGTAATTACGAGGTGATACACCATACTACGTTCCTGCAGCAGTTGATAAACGATGGCAGGATAAGGTTGAAGGAAGGCGGCGCATTTAAAGGCAAAAAAATAACTTACCACGATAGCTGCTACCTGGGCAGGGGAAATGGTATTTACGAAGCCCCGCGCGAGGTGTTGCAAGCCCTGGATGTGGAGCTGGTAGAAATGAAACGCTGCCGTAGCAATGGCATGTGCTGTGGAGCTGGTGGTGCACAGATGTTCAAAGAAGAAGAGCCGGGCACTACACGCGTTAACTTCGAGCGTTCTGCCGAAGCAATTGATACCGGTGCTAATATAATAGCGGCCAATTGCCCCTTCTGTACCACTATGCTTACAGACGGTGTAAAAAACAAAGAAAAAGAAGATGACGTGAAAGTGATGGATATAGCCGAACTGGTTGCAGCCTCACTTGCAGAATAGTGAAACCATGAAAAAAATAAGCTCAGGTCCTATTGATGGTCAATGGGACAACAAGCTGCTGGAGCAGCTTGTATTTATAAAAAAACACCTGCGCTACCCTTTCAATAAAACGACAATGGCTCCCAGCCTCTTGTTGGTCCTGCTTACTACTGTTGTCATCCGCCTTAGCGGGGCCTCCTTTTTCCTGCATGGCAAGCGTCCCGATATAGTTGTGCTCCTTATCCTGCCACTGATGTTGCTTTCAGTGATCGTTAGCGTGTGGCGATATTTGCAAACATTACGATTCGTAAGCGTACCCACACCATTTTTCAGCGAACGAAACAGTGAACTGGTACAGGCCTTCCTCACATCTATGCAACTGGCTGTATATCGCCATCCCGATGCGCCGGAAGTTTTCCGGATCGTGAGCAAGAATATAGATGCGTATAAGGAGCAAAGAGAAATAATGGTCTTCATAGCCGATGATAAAAGAATACTGCTCAACAGCCATTATACGCGCACCGGCTTTACTTTTATCGCGTCTTCAGGCAACTACAGGCAAATGGCCAAAAGGCTTAAAAAATGGCTCGATACCAACATTCAAAACACCAATAGCGGTATAAGCCACAACAATTATTTCTAACGTAACTTTGCAGCATGCAGCAAGAGCTTTTAGATAAGATACCGGCAGATTTTTCTGATAATTCGCGCGTTTGGATATACCAAAGCAGCCGCGCCTTTATTGAAAAAGAGGAAAAAGAGATAAACGAGCAGTTATACCAGTTTTACTCACAGTGGCAAACGCACGGCGCCCCCGTGAAGGGATGGGCCGGGCTACTATATAAGCAGTTCGTCGTTTTTATTGCCGATGAGAACGATACCCAGGTGAGCGGCTGCAGCACAGACAGTTCCGTAAAAGTTGTGAAGAGCCTCGAACGCCAGTACAGTGTCAATTTCTTCGACAGGATGATGATCACCTTCCTGGTAAAAGGCAAAGCGGAGATGCTACCTTTCAACCAGGTGCAGTATGCAATAGATAAAGGATACATCAATAAAGACACTTACCTTTTTAATAATGTGATAGGAACTAAAGCAGAACTGCTGGAAAAATGGCTGGTGCCACTGCACAAGAGTTGGCTGGCCGACAGGGTTTCTTTCGAAACAGCTTAGCATTTTTCAGCTATCTCCTTATCTTTATACATCATGCGGAAGCTACTGCTTTTATTGTTTTGTACCTGCCTGGCATCATACAGCTATGCACAAACCGACACCGCTAAAAAACTCAACGAAGTTACCATAACCGGCATACAGGAATCGCAGGTAAAGAACACCTCCATTCATATAGAACCTTACTCTCTTGAAGAGTTCGACGCGAAAGCACCTTTTAATTTATCAGATGCCCTGTCCAATATTCCCGGCATCGGGCAGGTAACCACAGGCAATGCCATAAGCAAGCCTGTCATCCGTGGCCTGTATGGTAACCGCATCCTTGTATTACTTTCAGGCCTTCGTTTTGATAATCAGCAGTTCCAGGATGAGCATGGGCTCGGCCTTTCACAAATAGGTATCGACCGTGTTGAACTGATCAAAGGCCCTGCATCGCTCTTATACGGCACCGATGCCGTAGGGGGAGTTATAAATGTAATAGAGGAAACCCCAACCGGGCAGGGCAAGTTCCTTGACGTCAATACCCGCCTTTATTCCAATACGCTCGGGACATTAACTGATATAGGCTATTCCGTTTTGCAGGGCAGTAAATGGCGACGCGTTCGCCTTGGTTACGAAACGCATGCCGACTATTCCGATGGCAATGGCAGGCGGGTGCTCAACTCAAGGAACAAAGGATACTATCTGAAGTTGGGATCCGGCAATACACGAAAGAACTGGACACAAAATAATTCATACAATTTGTCCTTCAACCAGTTTGGATTTATCACACCCGATCTCAATAAGTTTTTTAGCCCCGATGCCCGCTGGTCGCGCAACATGAGCGGCACCGACGGTGGCCCCCACCATATCGTAATGCTTAATGCATTAAGCTCACAAAATTCCTTCGCGTTAAAGTCTTCTGTGCTTAAAGTGAACATAGGTGGGCAAAGCAACCTGCGCATGGAGGATGAAGGTGGTGGAGAAATAAGCCTGAATATGCACCTGCTCTCCAGCCTCGAAAATGCGCGCTGGGAAAAGAGCCTGAACAAAAATATTTTGTTTGTGGTTAACCAGCAATTCACCTACGAGAATAATACCAACCTCGGCAAACGAATCCTGATACCCAATGCTAATATGATCGAAGGAAATCTTTCGGGCTTTCTTCGTTTTTATCTTGGCAAGGTGAATATTGAGGCAGGCATTGGCAGTAACTACAAACACATCAAAACATACTTCACTCCCCCGCTCAATGGCCCCTCAAAAGAAATTCATCCTTTCAGCATTGGCCATATAACGGGCAATGGGATGCTTGGTTTAAGCTATAACCCCAACCGATGGCTGAACATAAAGAGCAATATATCCACCGGCGACAGGGCCCCGAATCTTGCAGAGCTATCATCCGATGGTTTGCACGAAGGCTACTACCGTTTCGAGTTGGGCGACCCGAATCTTAAACTTGAAAAAAATCTAAATTGGGACCTTACGCTGGAATTAAGTACTAAACAACTATTCCTGTCGGCCTCCGGATATTATAACCGCTTTTGGAACTACATATATCTTGCCCCGGATTCACTTAATTTCTTTGGCTTCCCGATATATGACTTCAGGCAGCAGCACGCTAAAATTTATGGTGCCGAATTCATAGTTATTTATAAACCGGAAGCCTTGAATTGGTTCCAGGTAAAGGAGAGCTACGTGGCCACGCGCGGCACGCTTGACCTGGGCGGCTACCTGCCCTTTATTACCGCTGACAGGAATAAGGCTTCGCTGATGTTTACCAAAGATATCAGCCACGTCTGCAAGTCATTGTTTATAGAACCGGAGTTTGAGTATGTGCTGCCCCAGGACCGCCCCGCGCAATTCGAAACCGCCACCGGCGACTACGCGCTCATAAATTTATACACCGGCATTACAACCACGGTGGGCAAACATGACTATAAATGGAATTTCGCCGTTCATAACCTGCTTGATAAAGTTTATCATGACCATCTGTCACGCCTCGCTGATCCTACCCTATTTAATCCGGCAATTAATAATCAGGGGATAAATTTTGTATTATCTTTAAACACCAAACTGGGCCTGTAGTTGGCAAAACAAATCTTTAAATATGGTCTAAATACAATGCTTATGCTGCTCATGGCAGTATGGGCCTTGCATTTCATATACCCTGTTTTCTATTCAGTTTCGGTATTGGAAATATATAACGAACAAAGGGAGACTATAGAGGAAAAAGGCCAGGCTGCTTTTGAAAAGCTGTGCCTTGACCAGGCCGCATTTAGAGTATCCTACAACCCCCAAAGCAAGGAACTAAACATTAACGGCGATTTTTACGATGTGGCAAGTTTTGAAAAAAAGGGCGACATCATTAACTGTTATGTGTTAAAAGACAAGGAAGAAACAGACCTCAATAAAAGCATTTGCTCGGAATTGCAGCACGAACAAAGCGCCAAAAATACAAAGTTCGCCTGGTGCTGGTGGCCTGTTGCCTCATTGTACACTAGCTATCCGGGCACGATACCTTTTTTCGGAAGCCAACACAAGGCATTTCCATCAGTCTATGATATACCACTTCATAAGGGGTATATTTTCGGCATCATACAGCCTCCCCGCAGGGCATAAAGGCCAGCCCCTTTTAAAAACAACTCTATACCGGAAAATCACATAATCATATTAAAAATATTAAAATGAAAAAGGCTTTACACGCGGTGTACGCACTGCTTATTATAATTATTATGTCCGTTTCCTTTGCCTCTTGCGAAAAAGACGCCGGGAAATTACCCAATATTGCCTTTAAAACCGGCACGGGCTATACCTCTGCCGATGCCACAGTGGCCCCCAATACAGCTGTGAAAATAGGCATAAACGCCTCCAAGTCGGAAGGGAAGGACGTGATCACGAAATTTACCATCACGAAATCAGTAGATAATGCGGCAGCTGCTACAGTGTACGCCCAGGATGTGAGCAATGGCGATACCTTCGATTACGACTACAATTTCGAGTCTGATTCTTCAGCTCACGTAGATAAATATACATTTACGGTAGTAAATAAGGACGGCATCGTAAATAGCGTCAGCCTTACCCTCACGGTACAATAAGCCTGCTTTTCCGGGCTTTTTTACCCTTATTTTTCATATTAAGGCAGAATAATTTGTTCCAAAAGCAAGGCATATGCTATGATTATTATAAAATGATAAGTATATTAGGCTTTGAATTTGTGATGCGGTTTGAAAACCGTTTAATATTTTTGCTTAATTAAAAGAACATTCATGAAACTATTTGTAAAAGCAGCAGTTCTTGCACTTTTAACAACCATTGTATTTCTCTCTTGTACCAAAAAGACGCCTGTAGTTCCCTACATAGCCTTTAGGGATGACTCTACGATCTTTGTGACCAACGGCGTTACGAACCTCAACAGCATCTCTATCATGCAGCAGGATTCAGAGATATTTTTTGGTATAAAAGCTTTCAAGGGCAGCGTTGATGATGTGCTTACAAGGTTTTACATTAACGTTGCTTTTGATGACAGTGCTGCCTACCACCAGCTTTTTACAGAAGACCTGGTGAATTACAAAGACACCTTCAAGAAGCTATACTCTATACATACCCGCAGAACAAACGGTAAAGAGCGCTACAATTTCGTAGTTGAAAATAAAGATGGCGAGAAAAATAGCGTTACAGTTACGCTGGATGTATTTAAATTTTAGTTTTAGTATTTATGATCCATACAAAAAGCCTCCCCCAGCCGGGGAGGCTTTTTAACTTAGTATGGCCGGCACTAAAGCTTTTTAGAAATGTACTTCGCCATTGCAAGACCTGTTTGCTGGTATGCATTTGCTATCCGGTTCGAGTATTCCTTGTTCTGCACATGAGCGGTCATAGCCATCACACCTCCGGCACCGGGTATAAAGCCCGAACCCTTAGGTGCGTCCACCTCTCCCTTCACTTCTTTCAATGTAGCCTTTGCAAGCACATGATCTTTATTAGCGGTCTCGACAAATTTCAGGCTGAAGCTTACTTTAGCGGGCTTCTTGCTGAATGTGGCTCCTTTGCCAAGTTCCATATCGCCTGTAATGATGATGAGCGTGTACATTGCACTACTGCCGGGTTTTACCAAAATAAGGCTGTCTGATATTCTCTTATTGAACTCCTTCTCGAAATGTGGTTGATATTTACTTGTCCTTGCCTTGGTCCACTCTTCCACAAATTCATCTCCATCACCCTGCTTATCCTTGTTCAGCTCTTCGCGCTGCGCTTTCAGGTAGTCGGCCTCTGTCTCACCTTTCACCTTTATATTCGAGTAGTCATACTCTACTGCAAACTCTTTTTGTCCTTTAAGAAAGGCAAGGTCTTCCCCGCTCTCCCATTCCAGTTTTTGCGCTGCGGAAACATATGACAGCATCACTATGCCTGCCGTAGTTAATAGTTGTGTTGTTCTCATTTTATATTATTTTTCATGTAAAGAAACCGGGTTTTGATTTAAGATGAAATACCGCGAAACCCTGATTTTTTGTACATCTTATTCACATTCTCACACATTGCGCCGCAAAAAGATGCCAAAACATTACTTTTGCAGCAAATGCCGGGAAATGCTGCGTCTTAATGTATCACCCATAAATAATACCCCCAATTATTAAAGCTAAATGCCTGAGAACAATAACCATAACGAGCAAAACACCGTCTTCATCAATGAAATGTACCAGAGCTGGTTCCTTGACTATGCCAGCTATGTCATATTGGAACGTGCAGTACCTGCCATTGAAGACGGGCTAAAACCCGTTCAGCGCCGCATACTCCATGCCATGAAGGAAATGGATGACGGCCGCTTTAATAAAGTGGCCAATACCATAGGCCAAACCATGCAATACCATCCCCATGGCGATGCCTCCATAGGCGATGCCATGGTGAACCTGGGCCAGAAAGAGCTGCTTATAGATACGCAGGGTAACTGGGGCGATGTACGCACGGGCGACAGCGCAGCGGCTGCACGTTATATAGAAGCGCGCCTGTCGAAATTTGCACTTGAAGTTGCCTTCAATGCCAAGACCACTAAATGGCAACTGAGCTACGATGGCCGCAAGAATGAACCTATTACTTTACCAATGAAATTCCCCCTGCTATTAGCACAGGGTGCTGATGGTATTGCCGTGGGCCTTTCGACCAAAATACTCCCGCACAACTTTTGCGAAATATTAGAGTCCGCTGTTAAGCACTTAAAAGGAAAGAAATTTGAACTGTACCCCGACTTTCACACAGGCGGGATGATAGATGTAAGCAACTACAATGATGGAGCCCGCGGCGGCAAGGTTCGTGTACGTGCACGTATAGAAGAAGTAGATAAGAAAACACTGGCCATTCGCGACGTACCCTATAGTGTTACTACAGGAGCGCTTGTGGATAGCATCCTTAAAGCCAATGACAGTGGCAAGATCAAAATTAAAAGCGTTACGGATAATACAGCCAAAGATGTAGAGTTGCTCATTCAGCTTGCCCCCGGTGTAACTACCGATCAAACCATTGATGCGCTGTATGCCTTTACCGATTGCGAAATATCCATCTCACCAAATGCCTGCGTTATTGTAGGCGAAAAACCGCAGTTCCTGGGCGCGTCCGATCTGCTTAAACATTCTGTAGCACATACAAAAGACCTGCTGCTGCAGGAGTTGCAGATAAAGCTGGGCGAACTGGAAGAAGACTGGCACTTCTCCTCGCTCGAAAAAATATTCATCGAAAAGCGCATCTACCGGGATATAGAAGAACAAACTACCTGGGAGGGAGTGCTAAAAGCCATAGATGACGGACTGAAACCTTACAAGAAAAAATTCCGTCGCGAGATCACTAATGAAGATATAGTAAGGCTTACCGAGCTGCGCATCAAGCGTATCTCCAGGTTCGATTCCTTCAAAGCGGATGAACACATTAAGGGTGTTGAAGCCGAAATAGAAGAAGTAAAGAACAACATAGCCAATCTCAACGACTATGCGATCCGCTACTACGAGAACCTGCTGAAAAAATATGGCAAAGGCCGCGAACGCAAAACAGAGATCCGCCCCTTCGAGACCATTCAGGCGCATACGGTTGCCATTGCCAACGCCAAGCTCTATGTCAACTACAAAGAGGGCTTCATAGGCACAGGCTTAAAGAAAGACGAATTTGCCTTCGACTGTTCTGATATCGACAATATCATTGTCTTCCGCAAGGACGGCAAAATGGTCGTCACCAAAGTGGCGGACAAAACATTCGTCGGTAAGGATATTATATATCTTGCCGTCTTCGTGAAGAACGATGAACGTACCACCTACAATATGATATATGTAGATGGGAAAACGGGTATCGCTTACGGCAAGCGCTTTAATGTCACCGGCATTACCCGCGATAAGGAATACGACCTCACCAAGGGTAACCCCGGTAGCAAAGTGCATTACTTCACTGCCAACGCGAACGGCGAAGCCGAGGTGATCACCATCACCCTCTCACCCGGCAGCAAGGCACGCGTCAAAGTGCTCGACTTCCGTTTCGAGGAGATGGAGATAAAAGGCCGCGGCGCCGCAGGCAACCAGGTAACCAAGTACCCTATAAAGAGCATCAAGCTCAAAGAAAAAGGCCGCTCCACCCTGCTGGGCATCAAGCTGTGGTTCGATGATGCAGTAGGCAGGCTAAATAAAGATGGCAATGGTATCCTCCTCGGCCGCTTTGAGGACAACGATCGTATACTTGTTTTCTACAAGGACGGCAGTTACGAGCTCACCGATTTCGAAATGACCAATCGCTACGACCCGGATTCGGTTGTGCTCATAGAACGCTTCAATCCCGAAAAGGTGATAAGCGCGGTTTATTACGATGCCAAAACGGCGCAGTTCTATGCAAAACGCTTCATCATAGAGTCTCAAACCCTCAGGAATAAGTATTCATTCATTAAAGAAGGCGAAGGCAACTACCTTGAGTTGGTCACCACCCAGCAGGACCCGGTGCTATTGCTCAAAATGGGCAAGAAAAAGTCCGACCTTACCGAGGAAGAAATGAACATAGCCGAGACGATAGATATTACTGGCTGGAAGACTGTAGGCACTAAAATTGCAGGGAACGACCTGAAAGAAATATCCCTTGTTTCGGATGACGAGGAGATAGCAGATGAAAATGGGCAAACTGCTCTTTTTTGACAAGTTTTTTCTGAAAAATCCCCTATCTTCACGATTAATATATGTAGCTCGAATCTCAGGAAATAGATGAAAAAAATAGAACTGGAAATAGTTGCCCTTTCACATAGTATTACACAAACTCATTCTTATGCCGTTGTGCTTGGCGAGGTAAACGGGCTTAGGCGTTTACCTATTGTTATTGGCGGCTTCGAGGCCCAGGCTATTGCCGTGGCCCTGGAGCGTATGCAGCCCAGCCGCCCGCTTACACATGATCTTTTTGCCAATTTCATGTCCACATTCAACATTGATCTTTCAGAAGTTATCATATATAAACTTGAGGAAGGCATATTCTTTGCCAAGCTCATTTGCCAGGCCGATGGTGAGGAAGTGGAGATAGATTCCCGCACTTCCGATGCCCTTGCCCTTGCAGTACGTGCCAATTGTCGCATATATACTTTCGAAAATATATTGGAGGCTGCAGGGCTTTACCTGGATCAGCCGGAAGGTGGTGCAGAAGCCGCCGAAGGAGAAACAGAATCTGTACCTGCCAGTAAAGTAACACGGGATAACGACCTGAAAAACATGAACTTAGACGAATTGCACACAC
>APMI01015012.1_pt1 | contig 35521 bp, 30 predicted proteins | sample 667938 | NCBI WGS metagenome assembly APMI01 (sample SAMN01084076, study PRJNA167559) | wastewater metagenome | biome: Wastewater | place: Denmark: Ejby Moelle, Odense | collected 2011-11-28
TGGAAGAGTCCCATCTATTGCGATAACCGCAAAGTATTGTCGTTTCCGCATGTACGGGAGTTTGTAAAAAGCGAAATGTGTAATGTTATTTTCGACCAGTTTCCCGAGGCCGAACTGCTTGCAGGCGTTGCCACAGCTGGTATTGCATGGGGAGCAATGGCGGCCGATCAGCTCAAGCTACCTTACATCTACGTTCGTCCAAAACCAAAAGAGCATGGCTTAGGCAACCAGATTGAAGGTTTTTACGAGCCCGGTCAAAAAGTAGTGGTGGTGGAAGATCTCATCTCTACAGGAAAAAGCAGCCTGGAAGTGGTGGAAGTGCTGAGGCAGGCAGGAGTGGAGGTAATAGGCATGGTATCCATCTTTAACTATGGGTTTGATGTGGCAAAAGATGCGTTTGCAAAAGCCGGAGTTGAATACCGTTCGCTCACCAATTATCCAACGCTCATTGGTCTTGCTATTGATAAACATATTGTGGAAGCATCAGAACAGGATGTTTTGTTAAAATGGAGTGCCGATCCTGCACATTGGAATGTAAATTGATATATTCATAGAAAAAATAACATGAAGAGTATTCTTGTTTCAATATTTGTACTGATAACTGTTGCTGGTTTTTCACAGTTTAAGAAACCTGTTGTGGTGCAGATTAAAACGCCGCAGGCCCAGTGTGTGGAATGTAAAGACCGTATTGAAAAATTTATGAAAACAGAAGAAGGTGTGGCGAAGATTGTGGTTGATATCCGCAAAAAAATTACAACAGTAACTTACCTCAGCGACCGTACCAATCTTGAAAACATTAAAACTGCGATTGCCAATCTTGGTTTTGATGCAGATGATGTAACAGCAGAACCAGAGCAGTACAAACGCTTACCCCAATGTTGCAAACGTGAAGCCGATGGTGGCGGCCCTCCCAAAAAGAATTAATGGATGATGATAAAGAAACGGTCTGTTGCTTTTGCAACAGACCGTTTTGTTTTATAGAAGTTAGTGGGGATGTTTATTTGATAAGAATAGGTTGAAGGAATTTGAAAAACTGATTATAAAGTTAACAGCTAAAGCCAAATAGAATTCGGCAAGCCCAATATTAGCTGATAATAGTACAATTTATTTCTTATCTGCGATGATCTGTTCCATCAGCGTTATCTGTGTTTCTGTTTTTTTCAGCTTTATCAATCACATTCAGCAAACCATCTGAAAGCTTATCGTATGGCAGAGTCTATGGCATAATTCCACCCAGCTTATTTTGCTTGATATAATTTGTTTTTCTTTTTTAATTGAATTTGGATCATGAAGTGTTGCAAATATTTTTGTTTACTTATTGCATGCAGAATTTGCGGCTTAAATACCGGCATCATAATAAATAAACCCACAGAGGTAGTGAGATGGTTATCAGACTTGATGTAAAATGCTGTTACGAAGATTTTTCCCAAAAACCCGGATGATATTTTTCTAATGTTGAGCGCAGATACTCCCTGTCTAAATGTGTATAGATTTCAGTGGTGGTAATACTTTCGTGTCCTAGCATTTCCTGTACTGCACGTAAATCTGCACCACCTTCCACAAGATGCGTTGCAAATGAATGCCGGAAAGTGTGAGGTGAAATGGTTTTCTTTATTCCTGCTTCGAAAGCCAGTTGTTTGATGATGAGAAAAATCATTACCCTTGTTAACGGATTACCATTCCTGTTCAGAAACAAAAAATCTTCTTTACCTGGTTTTATATTCATGTGCCGGCGTATATCATCCCTGTAAATGTTAATGTATTTAATAGCGCTGCTGCCAATTGGTACAAGCCGTTCTTTATCGCCCTTGCCAATTACACGAATAAAACCAACATCAAGATATAAGTTTGATATCTTCAGGTTCACCACTTCACTTACACGTAAGCCACAACTGTACATGGTTTCAAGAATGGCTTTGTTTCTTCCGCCTTCGGGTTTGCTTAAATCAATCTGGTTAATGATGCTTTCAATTTCTTCATAACTCAACGTATCAGGTAATGAACGTTTCAATTTTGGCGCATCCAGCAGGGCAGTAGGATCTTTTATCGTAATCTGTTCAGTTAAACAATATTTATAAAACTGTCGCAACCCTGAAATAATTCTTGCCTGGCTACCGGCACTCATGCCAAGTTCTGTAATCCATTTTAGAAATTGCTGCAGATCTTTTAATTCAATTGCTTCGGGATTTTTAAGATCGTTTACAGCCTGCAGGAATTGGGTAAGCATTTCAACATCGTGAAAATAAGCATCTACTGAGTTTTCACTCAGAGATCGTTCCAGTTGCAGATAGGCTTTAAATCCTTTTTTATACGGTTCCCACATAGTGAGTAAAGGTACAAGGAACTAAGAAGAAGATACAAGAAACAAGAAGTAAAATTCACGGATCAGAATCCAATCTTAAAGGCTGTGAGGAGCAAAAAACAGTATGCAAAAAAATCTGCGCTAATCTGCATCATCAGCGCAATCTGTGTTTCTATTACCTTATATTCGCTGCTTAAAAAACAAATCAGCATGCAGTTAGAAAAGCCCGTGCATTTACCCTTATTTAAACGACTGATGAATACCAACCGTCGGCGCTTCCGTTATTTTCTTACCCGTTTGGAAACAGTGAAACCAAGAGGACTTGATAAAGTAGTGAAAGACGTTGATAAAGAAGTGTGGGCTGAAACAGATTGCCTTGCCTGTGCCAACTGCTGCAAAACAATGACACCAACTTTTACCAAGCAGGATATTAAACGCATCTCTGCTCACTTTAATCAAACTCCCGAAGAATTTACTGCAAAGTGGTTATATAAAGAACGTAGTACAGGTGATATGATGAATAAAAAACAACCCTGCCAGTTTTTGAATCTAAAAGATAATAAGTGCAGCATTTATGAAATACGGCCGGTTGATTGTGCTACATTTCCTCATCATACCAAAAAGAATTTTACTGAATGGGTGCATGTGTATAAGCAAAATGTGGAATATTGTCCAGCTACGTACAAGTTAGTGGAGAAGATGATGGAACGAGTTGGGAAAGTTTAATAATATCTCAGATCTGCGATTTTAGATTTATAGAAATTCTGATTGATAGATGAAACGGATTTAATTATTAATTCTAAAACCGCCGTCTGTTACTGAAACCATTGACGGTGTAATGCTTTCAATCCGCAATCGTACATCTGAAATCTACAATTCTCAAACCTGCTCTTTATGAATTTCGCTGGTAAAGTGGAATTCAATATCAGGGTTGTTTTGTTGTTCAGTATTTAAAAACCATTCGCTTTGCGCAAGGTAAACAAGGTGGTCATCCTTGTCTCTTGCAATGTTGTTGGTTTTGAATTTTGTAAAGTCATCTAATTTTTTCGGGTCTTTACTGGTAATCCAGCAGGCTTTGTAATAAGGCATTGAACGGAATTCAGCACTTGCTCCATATTCCTGCAACAAGCGGTATTGAATTACTTCAAACTGCAGTTCGCCTACGCAGCCAATAATCTTTTTTGTCCCGCCAAACTGGGTAAATAACTGTGCAACACCTTCATCGGTTAACTGCAGCAATCCTTTTTCCAGTTGCTTTGTTTTCATCGGATCTTTGTTGATCACTTCTTTAAACAATTCAGGAGAAAAAGATGGTATGCCGGTGAAGTAAAAGTTTTCACCTTCCGTAAGTGTATCTCCAATTTTAAAGTTGCCTGTGTCGAACAAACCAACCACATCGCCAGGAAATGCTTCTTCAATTACATCCTTTTGTCTTGCCATGAACGAGTACGGGTTGCTGAAACGAACATCTTTATCCAGGCGAACATGATGATAATATTTGTTGCGTTCAAATCTGCCGCTGCAGATACGCATAAATGCAATCCTGTCTCTGTGCTTAGGATCAAGGTTGGCGTGAATTTTAAAAATAAATCCGCTCAGTTTATCTTCACCAACATCCAGATGGCGGGTTGAAGTTTCTCTTCCTTGCGGAATAGGCGCAATGCGTACAAATGTGTCGAGCATTTCCTTTACACCAAAATTGTTAACCGCACTTCCAAAAAATACCGGGGCAACTTTTCCTTTCAGGTACTGACTGGCATCCAGTTCGCCGTAAACACCATCTACAAGTTCCACATCTTCCCTTAGTGTATTGGCATCTGATTCTCCAATTTTCTGATCAAGAATACTGTCGTTCAGATCATTGATTTTTACAACATCTTCATCTGATGCTTTTGTATTGGCTGTAAACAATACCAGGCTTTTCTTATCAAGATCATACACACCTTTAAAATCCTTACCGCTGTTGATGGGCCACGTCATCGGGTGCAGGTGGATGTTCAGTTCCTTCTCAAGTTCTTCCAGCAAATCAAAACGGTTCTTACCATCACGATCCATCTTGTTGATGAAAACAATCACCGGTGTATCTCTCATCCGGCACACTTCCATCAGCCTGCGTGTTTGCTCTTCCACGCCATTCACACTGTCGATCACCAGGATAACACTGTCAACAGCAGTAAGCGTTCTGTAAGTATCTTCTGCAAAGTCTTTGTGACCCGGCGTATCGAGGAGGTTGATTAAAATGCCGTTGTACTCAAACGTCATTACCGATGTGGCAACAGAAATTCCACGCTGGCGTTCAATTTCCATGAAGTCGCTGGTAGCATGTTTTTTAATTTTGTTGCTTTTTACCGCTCCAGCCACTTGTATAGCACCGCCAAACAACAACAGCTTTTCAGTTAATGTTGTTTTACCGGCATCGGGGTGAGAGATGATGGCAAAAGTTCTGCGTCGGTTTATTTCGTTTTCGAATTTCATTTTTCAGTTAATAGTTCATTGTTCATGGTTGATGGCAGTCCTGGCTTTGCCATAAGCCATCAACCATTGGCTATTTGCCCTTTTTTAAGCCCGCAAAGGTAAGCAGCAGAGGCTTTCCGTTTGTAATAATTTTGTTTCAACATCAGTAAATCATTATACATTTGGGCTATGCGTAAAACCTTTGAAATTTTCTGGAACAGTTTGCTTTTCGCAATGAATGAGTTACGGAAAAACAAATTGCGTACTTTCCTCAGTCTGTTAGGAATTACGTTTGGTATTTTTTGCATTATCAGTGTTATGGCTACTGTTGGAAGTCTTGAGCAGAATGTGCGAAACGAATTCAAATCGTTTGGTAATAACACGATTTATGTTCAAAAATGGCCTTGGGGCGGAGGAGGCGAGTATCCCTGGTGGAAGTATGTAAGCAGGCCTAATCCTAAGTATAAAGAAATGGCACCTGTTAAACAGAAAGTTTCACTTGCCAGCAATGTTGCGTTTACTTATTTCAATGCGTCGAGTGTGGATTATGAAGACGTATCGCTGCCAAATGTAAACTGGTACGGAGTTACTGAAGAGTTTGATAAAATACAACCGGTTGAAATCGGGTGGGGACGTTATTTAACACAAAGTGAGTTTACTTATGGATCGCCAAGCATGGTGATGGGATATAATGTTGCTGAAAAATTGTTTGATAATGCTGAATACGCTGTTGGCAAACCCGTCATGATAAAAGGCAGGAAGGTGAATGTAATAGGGGTCATGAAAAAGCAGGGGCAGAGCATGATTGGTGGCTGGGATTTTGATAATGTAATCATCATTCCTTATGTTTTTGCAAGTCAGGTAGGTAACGAATCGAGAAGTGACGGTTTTATGATTGTAAAAGGAAGAGATAATATTCCTGTTGCAGATTTAAAAAACGAATTGCGGGGAGTTATGCGTGGAGTACGACGTTTAAGCCCCAAGGATGAAGATAATTTTGCATTGAATGATGTAAGTTCAGGCACAACACAGATAACTGCCATTTTTAATGGCATGACCATTGGCGGTATTGCCATCACCATTCTTTCTTTTATTGTAGGAATTTTTGGTGTTGCTAATATTATGTTTGTTACAGTTCGTGAACGTACCAGCATCATTGGTTTGAAAAAAGCAATTGGTGCCAAAAGCAGAACCATACTGAGTGAGTTTTTAATGGAAAGTGCATTTCTCTGTGTGCTGGGTGGAATTATGGGTTTGGTTATGGTCTATGGAATGACCTTTGCTCTCACCAAGTTTATGAATTTTGAAGTGTTTATTTCATTACGCCTTTTTATGGGTGCAGTAATGACATGTATCATAACCGGTATCCTTGCCGGAATTATTCCTGCATTTATTGCAGCCAAAATGGATCCTGTTGTAGCTATCAGGAGTAAATAGGTAATGATAATTAAAAATGAGAAATGAAAAAGACGGGTTGCCGTACTTTTACATTCTTAATTATTCATTTCTAATTTGTCATTTTTTTCGTGATTACAATCCTTGCAATTGAATCTTCCTGCGACGAAACGTCGGCTTCTGTTTGCCGTGATGGTGTTATTTTATCCAACATTATCGCAACTCAGGCTGTTCATCAGAAATACGGCGGCGTGGTTCCCGAACTGGCCAGTCGTGCACACATGGAAAATATTGTTCCTGTTGTAGATGAGTGTATGAAAGCTGCCGGTTGCAGTTTAACCGATTTAAATGCTGTTGCATTTACACAGGCTCCGGGTTTAATAGGAAGTTTGCTGGTAGGTACTCAGTTTGCAAAGTCACTTTCACTGGCATTGAATGTTCCGTTAATTGCTGTGCATCATATGCAGGCGCATGTGCTTGCAAATTTGATTGGAGAAGAAAAGCCAACATTTCCTTTTTTATGTTTAACGGTAAGCGGCGGGCATACACAAATTGTTTTATGCGAAAGCCCCACGAAAATGAAAGTGCTGGGCGAAACAATTGATGATGCAGCCGGTGAAGCATTTGATAAAACGGCAAAGCTGCTTGGATTACCTTATCCTGGCGGACCATTAATTGATCAATATGCAAAAGATGGTAATCCAAACAGATTCCATTTTCCTGAACCACAGATTCCAGGACTCAATTTTAGTTTCAGCGGATTGAAAACTTCCATTCTTTATTTTCTGAAAAACGCCGGATCAAGTCTTGTTTACAAAGAAGAATTTCTTGCAACAGAGGAGCAACAAAAGAAATTTGTTGAGGAAAATCTGGCCGACATCTGTGCAAGCGTACAGGGCAGGATCGTTTCAGTTTTATTGAATAAACTGAAGAAGGCTTCAATACAAACAGGTATTAAACAAATTTGTTTAGCCGGTGGTGTTAGTGCAAACAGTGGTTTGCGAAAAGCTTTTATAGAAATGGGAGAGAAGTATCACTGGAAAACGTTTGTTCCTTCATTTGAGTATTGTACTGATAATGCCGGGATGATTGCAATTACCGGTTATTATAAATTTCTTGCCAATGATTTTTCATCGCTGAATGTTAGCCCGAGTGCAAGGGCTGAATGGTGAAAAAAAGCCGATAGTTATAAGTAATCTCTCTTCATTCATCACTCATTGTTCATGCCCAATAATTATTTTCAATTCAAACAATTTACAGTTCAGCAGGAAAAGGCTGCATTAAAAGTGAGTACCGACAGTTGTTTATTTGGAGCGTATTGTACTAACTGGTTGTTAAATAAAGTCTCTGGGCCAAAACATATTCTGGACATCGGTGCAGGAACCGGTTTACTGATGCTGATGCTTGCACAAAAAATAAACGCATTGATTGATGGTGTAGAAATTGATGAGCCTTCTTTTCAGCAAGCAAAGGAAAATATTGAAGCATCTGTTTGGAAAAACAGATTACAGTTATTTCGTTCAGATGTGCGAACGTTTTCTTTTCAACATTCGTATGATTTTATCATCAGCAACCCTCCGTTTTATGAAGGCGATTTAAAATCAGCTTCAGTAAATAAAAATGTAGCCAAACATGATGAAGGATTAAAGATGGATGAATTGTTATTGATTGTGAATAAGCAGTTATCTGTTGAAGGTTCATTTGCTGTTTTGCTTCCATATCATCGTTCAGTAAAATTTATTGAGGATGCAGAAGCTGTTGGTTTTTTTCTCAATGAAGAGATCAATGTAAAACAATCGACTACACATTCATTTTTCAGGAGTATTCTGATTTTGGGTAAACAAAAACAAGAAAGAGTCAGCAAAGAAATTGCTATTAAAAACAGCGATGGCGATTATACAAACGAGTTCACAATATTGCTTAGTGATTATTATTTGTATTTGTAGAAATTTATTTCACTCCGGCGTATTCTTCTAGGTATTTATATTCTTCAGTTAATATCCCATTTTTCAGCATTGTTGCACGGCTAATTATTTCAGAGCCGCCTTTCACAAGGTCGTCCAGAACAAACTTAATCAGTTGTTCACCAAAATATCGTGAAGCATCACGGGGCAACTCATTTGGCAGATTGCCAATCGCAACAAGATCAACTGAACCGGGTAAATATGGAGCCGTTTTTTCTAATGTTACTTTGTTAACTCCATAAATGGGGTCGGCTATTGTTGAATCGCCAAGATTTATTGGAACTGAACCATGTGTGTCGTTGGTAATGTCGGCAATTGTATGAATTTTAAAACTGTCATCTTTAAATTCTTCCACAGAAAAAAGAGGAGGAACATTTTTATCCCAATACACTCCATTCATTAATATATCGGTTTGTTTTGCGTAGGGAGGAAAACAGCATCTGTACGCTTCGGGATGCTCATGGAAATTATCCCTGTTGTAAGTGCCATCATCTTTGCGTTCGTATAAATCCCTTCCTTTCAGATGAACATAAACGGGATAATCAAAACAACGATGAAGATAATCGAACGGCTCAACTTCATTAACACCCAGCAGGTTCATAATTTCAAGCAATCCATGCGCAACACGTCCACTTCCGGTAATAGCAATTTTAATTTTAGGTAATCTTATCCCAAAATAGGTGTGTATCAGGTGCCGGTAATCTTTTACTTCGTGTACACGGCCCAGTTTAAAAGCACCTGTTCTGTTTCCGTAAGCCATCATGCCGTTATGTGCTCCAACAACACCGGCAAAAAAGCCAAAACCAATGATCCTTTGCCCGTCATCATGAGTCAGACATTCATAGTCAATCAGTGTAATTTTCTTTTTCACCATTTCACGCATCAGACTTTTATTATGCGGCTGCTCTTTTTTGGTGTGAGAAAAGAAAAAATAGGTTTTGCCCGGGACTAACTGATCTTTCGGAACTTCTTTTATTCCGAACAAAACATCACATTCACTAACATCATCTTTTACTTCCACACCTGCTGACCTGTATTCACTGTCGGTGAAACAACGGTTTGCTGAAGACTGAACAATGATTCTGAAATCAGTTGAATTTTTGTTCAGCCATTTGCATTGAGCTGGAGTAAGTGCAACACGATTATCTGCGGGGATTTTTCCTTCCTTAATGAGTCCTATTGTAAGCATGCAATTCTTTTACGTTTTGCAATATAAGATTTAGAATATTCCGTTCTTTAAAAAAAATTTTACCCGTAGCAAAGTTTCAGTAATATTGCACCCCCAAACACAAACTGTTTGCCCAAGTGGCGAAATTGGTAGACGCACTGTGTTCAGGTCGCAGCGTCCGCAAGGATGTGCTGGTTCGAATCCAGTCTTGGGCACCAAAGTGGACAAATCGAAAATTGACTCGGTTTGTCCATTTTCATTTTGGCTGAAACCCTTGCCCATACTGTATATTAGCCGAACAGCTTCGTTGAGTCGGGCGGTTCGATATTGAAATCCGTCAAAAACGAGTTTTTCGGGGAATATCGAACCAATGATTTCTCTTTTCGCTTTATTATCAGCTTTTTCATAGAGTTTATCTAAAGATGTTAAAGTTGCCAAAGCTTTATTGAGTAAGGGTTCTATGTTTTTTCCTTCTTGAGATAGCTCTATCAAATTTGATTCAAGCCCGGTAATTTTCTTTTCATACTCTGCTTTTATAGTGCGGTACTCAGATGGCTCAATTTCGTTTGTTAGAAGCAGTTTACGGGCATTTGCAAGCTCTGTATTGGCTTTTTCCAATGCTTCCTTTACTTGCTTTAAATCTTCTCTTTGTGACTTTGTTTGGGCTTTAAATTCTTCCTGTAATACTACTTTATAAACTTCAGTCATTCCAGGTTTGGGAACTAATTTTTTAAGTTCGCTTGAAAATAGCTGATTGGCATTTTCTGCTTTGAATCTGGCACCACAAGATGATACACAATGATAATAATAATACCGCCCATTCCTACCTTTTGATGCACTGCCAGTTAATAATTTTCCGCACTTAGGGCAAATCAAATAACCTCTTAATTGTAATTCATCCATACTTCCAACTTTTGCACGGTAAGTTTTTTTCTTGCCATTCAAATAATCCTGTACATCATAAAAAAGTGCCTCGGAAATAATTGGCTGATGTAGTCCTTGTACATGCCTTGATTCTTCCTCTTTATAACCCGATAAATATATGCGACCGCAATAAACAGGGTTGCGTAACAGGTTCCAGAAATTAGCTTTACAACATTTTACACCTTTTGCAAAAGCCTGTTTCATTATCTGCTCCACATTTAATTGTCCATCTGCCAAAGTTTCAAAAACCCATTTCATAATACTTGCCTCTGGCTCTACCGGCGCAATATATTTTTTACCATCTTCTGTTATTTTATTGGCATAACCAACTGGTGCAACTCCCATCCATCTACCTTCTTTCTTAGCTTTTCTCATTCCGAGCAAAACATTCAATGCCCTGCGGTCATTTTCAACTTCAGGCGCAGCCAGATAAAATGCAAGCATTAACTTGTTTTCGGGAACTGCTAAATCTAAAGGTTGCTCTATCGCTTGTGGTTCTACTCCCAGTTTGCGAAGAATATTTATCATCTGGTAAGCATCGCCTGCATTGCGGCTAAACCTATCCCACTTAGAAAATAAAACAAAATCAACCGCATTTTTCTTCTTCTTTAAATCAAATAATAAACCATTCCACTTAGGACGGTTAAACGTCTTTGCAGAATGGTCTTCAAAAATTACCTGTCGTACTTTTATCTGATTGTTTTCACAATACTTCCTTAAACGTTCCTCTTGGTCCCGCTGTGAGTAGCCTTTGTCAGCCTGCTCATCTGTACTCACCCGGATGTATAAATCTGCTGTCATGTGCTTCTGTTTTGCGTTAATGATAACTTAGCAAATTTAAACATAAAGTCCAGTATCAGTACCGCTTGCTCCAATGAGATATGCACATTATGCCTCTTTAAAATTTCAATTACCTGTTCCGGTTTCACACTCGCCATATCACACCTCCTCTTATTGAAATTGATTTATTATTATGTTTTCATTTCTATATTTTTCAAGTGAATTACACTTGCCTCAAATTGATTGGAACAAGGTTCATAAATAATATAACCATATTCCTGTAGCTGATTTATACATTTGTTGTAGGTTTGCCTGGCACTTATTTTGGCAGCTTTCATAATTAAAGCCCTCTCGATTTTAACTGGATTGCTTCCACCATTAACATTCCATTGCTGCAGCAACGCCATGTAAATGCTGATATGCGAAGCACCGATACGGGTATCGGCGGCTATAGCAGAATAAAAGCCTGTTAGTGGCGGAAAGATGTCCATACTGTTTAATCCTGATTAACTCTATTTCGTTTTCCTCTGCCTGCTATTCGCTTTTTCTTCAGTAGTCCGCTACTTGAACCATTAGACTCTTCCGGAATTGATTCATCACCACTATCAGCTTGCTTTCTTTTAAGCTGCAATTGTTTTTCCATGTATTTGTTTTGCAGAAAGCGATAGGCTTCATCTGTTGTAATACCGCCACCATCTTCAGAAATATAAAACCGTTGGTTAACATCTGCTTTGTTTTTAACAAGTGTGATTGAGCCAACTATTTCCTGATGCAACGTACCTGCCCAGAACTTTTGTTTCAATGCAGAGGCAATAACTTTTCCCGTTTCTGATTGTTCAATTGCGGAAAGGTTATCCATGATACCTGAAATTTTCAATTCTGTTTCCCAGGTTGATTTATCATCAGGATTCCATTGCTTCTTCTCATCAACACTGAATGCTTTTTTCCAATCAATAGCTGCCATTTGTTTTTCTAATTCTGCAGGGTTTACTCCATCAACAGGCAAGGCTAAACTGCCATTTGCTTTTTGCAGCGTTACATCATAGTATTGCAGCCGGTAGTTGTCAGTTTTTTGTAACTGTTCAAAATACAAACTGAAAAGCATTACATCTTTTTCTTTAATCACTCTTTGAGGCAGATAAAAATTAGCAGGTTTAAAACAGATTCGTTTTAACAGCAAGCTACCGGCATCGTGAAAGCCAAGCACCCCTAACTGCTTACTCAACTCTGCTATATTCTGGATATTCATTGCACCACATTTGAAAATTACTAAAATGGTTTAGGGATGTACTATGACACCCCTAAACCTTTGCCATTACTTATTCTTTTTTTCGGCAATAAACTTTGTTCATTCTTTTTCTCCAGTTTTTCCATTTCAGCTTTAGGCTCCTGTTTCAAGCCTTTTTTTTTATCATTTTCCTGGCCTGCCTTTACTTCTTTGCTGCCTTTATCAATGCCGGATTTGTATTGCTCCAGCGATTCTTTGGCTACCATCTTCATGTTTGAATCGTACATGGTTACCTTTTTGTATTGAGGGTCAGCTTCCATAAACATCTTATGGCCGCTGCCATCTTTTTCAATAGTTACCGATTGTACATTTCCTTTTTCCAATGATTGCATCAGCGCCTTTGCTTTTTCCGGGTCGTTTAATTCTGCTACTGCAAATTTTCCTACTGCAGCTTTCAAATCATAGCCATAGTTTTCGTGAAATTGCTTCACTTCAAAATTGTTGTTCTTGTCCTTGTTTTCAAAGTCAAGCTGTATCCAGGCTTTGTAAGGCTGGCCTTCTTTGGTAGTAAGGTCTTTGTGAACAGCCCGGCCATCCAGCAGGTTATAAGCTTCCTTAGCAGTTACACCTTTACCTTTATTCAGGTAGAAGGTTTGTTCATTCTTCTCACCGTTGCTTTTTTCCAATGAAGCATTGTAATTGTTGAAGAAATACATGTCTGTAGAATCGGACTTGCGGAAATTCAGCGTAGCCTCAAAAGGCTTCTTGTTGATTTCGGCAGCGAAATGCAGTTGAAACTCTGCTTTCCCTTCACCAAGATTTCTTTCCAGTTCCCGGTACATGTTTTCACCAAAGCCCATGTATTTGATATTGTCTTTCAAATACTGAAGATTTTCGTTGTTCATAACATCTGTTTTTAATTGTTTATTAAATAATAATTGCTGTGATTCTAAGTGGTCAATCAAGGCATCTGTAAAATCATTGCCATCTTTGTTATACAAACCGTTTGCATCAGGGTCAATATTGAGCTGGCGTTGAAGTTTCTCTCCGTATGGAATCTGATTCAAAATATCTTTTACTGAATTGAAATGAAGTACAGAGAACCTGTCACGGTCACTTACATTATTTTCTGCGAATTCAACTGCATCATTCCTTGTCTTAAAAAAATGCACATCCTTCTCATCTATAAAATAAAGGCTGTTGTTATACGCCATGTAGTGTTCGCCTTTTGCCAAAGCAATACTCACCAGGTCGAGCACTTCATCTGCTATCGGATGTTCAGTTGTCATTTTAAATCGGGTAATACTTTCGACTTCATTATATCCTTGTTATTTACTTTAAGCAGAAAATGCCTGCCCCCGTTTTTCTCTGTAATTTTTACAGCCAAATATTTTTTATCCGGGATAGTAAATTTTTCCAGTGCTAGTACAAAGACGGTATTGCTGTTGCCTTTTACTTTACTGACGTTGCCTGCTGTATAAACAGGCTTCTGTTCCATTTCCTGCACTGCCGTTCTTTTGCTTCGTTTCTTATCTTTAATAAAAAAGCGGAGCAGGTCAACATCATAATCAACTGTGCCATCATTGTTGATGTATAGCTGATAGTAGATGGTATTGTCTTTAATGTAAATCCCTCTGACTCCCGCCTGCATGTTGTATTTCTTGTCTTTAATCTTGTTGACAGTTCTTTCATTATCCAAAATCATATTGGCATAAGAACTAATAGTAGCCGTTCTGTTTATAGGAAGATAAAGTACCCATACTGTAGGTTTACTATCATAATTAACTGTAAAAGCATAAACACTTCCGTCATCCGTAACTACGCTTAAATTGGTTTCTGTAAAATCTTTTGCTGCTGCTTTCACTAATAATATCTCAGGAGCTTCTTTAACTTGCTGTGCCAGTACAGACGCCGTGCCCCTGTCAACATGCTTTATGGCAAATGGGAAAACCAGGCTGGTAGTTTTATCTGTTGTAATGTTCAACTTTGTTTGTGCATGAGCGGCAATTATTGCAAAGCATACACAAATCATACTCACTATTCTTTTCATTGCTTTGATTTTTACATTTATTAATCGGTTTCTTCGGTATTCTTATCTTTCAGCAAAACCTTATATCCTTCTTTAATCATCACCTTTACCTGTTTTACTTTCCGGCTCATTAAACTTTTTACGGTGTTGATTCCGGCAGCCGCCGCTTGTGCTTTTAAAGAAGGGTCAAGAGTGGTAAGCTCCATTAACTGCAAACTATTATCGGCAGAGTTTTTTGCTACATCCCTACTGATAGAACCAGGGATATAAATACCAGGCAGGCCATCAAAATCGTAGAGTTCAAGCTTTACCGGAAAGAGTTGATTTTTGTAACGGATAGAATTGATTTCTGCTTCCAGCCGCTCATTATTTAATGATGCAATTCCGTTAACAGGAGTTCCTTTCGGTATGAGTACACCATTTATAAAAACATCTGTATAAAGTCGTAACTGAATAACAGCACCGTTTACTAATGACTGGTTACTGTGCACCACCGCTTCAATAGCAAAACCGTCAGCAACTTCTTCTGCTTCTTTTGTTGCTCCATAAAATTCATTTGTGCTGTTTGTTTTTTTCTTAATCGTATCTATCAATGATACATTTGCCAACCTGGGTGAAGTTGTGACAGCAAATACTACCTGCTTTTGTTGTAATGATTTTTCTTTGAGTTTATCTTTTACCCGTTGCGGATGCAGGATGTCTAATATCCGCTCTAAAGTTCCATTGAGTTGCTGCATTTCAGGGTCGCCGGTATTGGTCTTATCCATAGTCAGCATCATATTTTCAAGCCTGTCAATTTCGTTTGAAAATTCATCACCCTGATTGGACAATGAAACTTCATTATTACCTGTTGTTTCTGTTTCTGGCTGCTTGTTGATTTCCTTTTGCAGCAATGCTAATTTTTGCAATAGTTTTTGTTCAGGATTATTTGACGATGTTTCATACGGCGATGAATTGAGACGCTGATTATATTTTGAAGCTGAGTTTTGCGTAAGTAATTCTAATTCGTTTACAGGAATGTAGCCAGTATCTTCTTTATGTTGGTAATACGGGTCTGTCCGCATCCATTCTTCCAGCTTGGCAGAATCCTTATCAGCTTTATCATAAAAACTAAGTTTATCAGTAAGATTTTCATCCTTCATTTTAGCATCAGGAAGGTTTAGATTCAATCCTTTCTGCTCGTTTGCAATAACAGGTTCATTACCTTTCCCGCCACCCAATGCCCAAAATGCCATTGTGAGAAATGGTATTACCAGCAGCGGTAACACCAGCATCATTTTCCGTTTCCGCAGGAAGGCCTGCGACCTTTGCACACTACTCATACACTTCATTTTTGTTTTTGTGATAAATAAATTTGTTCAAGCACCTGCACACTATCCATCAAACCCGGCCGGGCCTGCAGAATGCTGTCGTATTCATTCGTTCTATTCAATTTTAAACTATCCATGTATTTTCTAAAGTCCTGTATTTGTAAATAAGTTTGTTCATCTACAGTTGCATCGGGCATTACGGTTTCATCTCCCGTTTTATCAAAGTGCTTTGGAATATCCATTGCCTGTATCTCAAAAGCTTTCTCTTTTCTTTCATGACTGAAAACACTGCTGGCAATAAGATAAATACTATAGCCGCCTGCGGAAACGCAGAAAAATATCAGTATCAGTTTTAATCTTTTAAAATCTGTTTTCATAAATGTTCTATTCATTTTTTCTGCAAATAGCTGTTGTGCTTTAATGCCGACACCGGCAATTTTACCAGCCACTTTATCAGATACTGTAGTTTTATCATCTGACTGTACTTCTTTTTTCCGCTTTTTGAATAACCACATACTACCTGTTTTGAATGTTGATGTCAGTATTTTCCAACGTCCGCCATTTTTCTATTAAAAAGCCATGTGAATTATTATCACTACGGGAAACATTTCTCAGGTATCCTTCGGTAATCAGATTCCTGGTTACAATGGTGGTAGGACGAATAATTTTCTGTTCACCCTTATACCTGAAATAAAATGGGTACACATCGGTGTTGATTATGATGCTGTCCACTGTGATTTCCTGACTGATGTTGCCCGATATAAGATTTGAATAATAGCCATTCTCTTTCAGGTTGTCATATTGCTGCTTTGCAGAATTATCTGCCAGGTATAATGCCTTTGTGATATTTGCCTGTATCACTTTATCATCCGGGTCGAGTGAGAAGAAATAATGATGAAACATTTTTACGTGGTCTTTAGCTTCCACTGGAATATTATCCTTTCTGTCGGCTGCATAAGCTTCTAATGCTTTGCCGTTTGCCAGTATAAAAACTTTGTTCTGAGATTGAGAGGATAATTGATAACTCTTATAGGCAATAAAAAGAGAAATGATAACACAAGCAGCCAAAAATGCCAGGCTGAATAAGCGGATATACCGAAAAGCCGTATCTATATTTTTTGTTTTCTGAAACATTGCTCACATTTTACCAAACTCACAATTGTATATTCTGCAATTATGTTACCAAGAAGGGGAATTGTAAGGTAAGTGAGGTAGGGCTAACTGCTTTTTATTTGTATATTTATTCATTGATTTTCACTTTTAAACTATGCAAGTGAGTGCGGCAGTCATCGGGTTGTGTGCCAGGCTATGACGAACCCAAACTTCAAAAAGACTAATGAAATTACTAATCAGTTCGACACAATTAGAGACGGAATTTAAACGGCTTACAAAACAATACAAAAGTTTCTACTGGGCGACAGCTTGGGCAGGCGTTGCTTCAAAACATTTTGACGACTTACTATCAAACAAAAACAAAATAAAAAAAATTGTAGTTGGTATCCACTTTTACCAAACTCATCCTGACTTTATTCAAACATTTTTGGGCAATAAAAATGTACAATTTGTAAATCAGCCACAAGGAACATTTCATCCAAAACTTTACTTGTTCCATAACACAGACACCGACTGGGAAATAATTGTTGGCAGTTCAAATTTCACAAGAGAAGCGTTTAATAAAAATACAGAAGCTAATACTTTGGTTAGCTGCAAAGACAATAATTCGGAGGTTTTTTTGCAGTCAGCATTTAAACTCGTAGAAGAAAGCTGGAAAATTTCTAAAGCATTATCAGAAACAGACCTTTTACGTTACAAGACAATTTGGAAAAACCAACGACCAAAAATTAAAAGCCTATCTGGTTTATACGGAAGTGATGAAAACGACAGCAAGCCAATTCATGATGTTCCAGTAATTAATATGACTTGGAAAGAATTTGTTGCAAGAATCAGAAAAGAAGATGCTCATGGGCTTGACCGTAGATTGAAGGTTATTGAAATTTCTCAAGAGCTTTTTAGTTCCGTTGAACATTTCAGTGAGCTGAAAGATGACGAAAGAAAATTTATCGCTGGAGCACCAACAAAATATAATATTGACTGGGGATATTTCGGAAGTATGAAGGGACGTGGAGATTTTGTTCACGAAATAATAATTAATAACAAAAACATCTCAATTGCAATCGACCAAATTCCTTTAAGTGGACAAATTACAAGAACTCACTACGATAATTTTGTAACACATTTTACAAAAGTATTTTCTGGAAACTACGTTGGGGTTGCTTCAAGACTTTTAGCAATGAAAAGACCAGACGTTTTCTATTGCCTAACATCAAAAAATCAGAAAAAATTTTGTAAAGATTTCGATGTAAGTAAATCTGAAATAGATTATAAAGGTTATTGGGAACACATTATTGAGAGAATTTACGATTCTGAATGGTGGTTAAATCCAACTACTACGACAAAACAAGAACAACAAATTAGTAACGCAAGGGCGGCCTTTTTGGACGCAATTTATTACGAAGAATAGCGACCATCGAGAAGCCCAGCACACAACATGAAATCTGTGTAAATTGAGTAGATGGAATAACAGTGAGGATTTGTAATGTCTCGTCACGAAATCGGTTGGCTACAAAACTAACCATAAACTTAGGGGGAACAGCTGATTAGCCGGGCTCCTGATTTCCATTCTTTCTCATCAATTTATATCAATGCGATAGTAAAATAAGAAGCTATCTATTGGCATTAACTTATAAATGACATTGAATATCAGTATATTAGTTTAATATTTGCATGAATTTTAAATTAAAATTCAGCTATTTATTGAAAATTATTGTACTTTTGTTCTGTAAATGAAAAGTATATGAGCAGGTTACAACAATTAAAAAGGCAACTAACACCGGGTGAGGTTTATCGCCGTACTGAGCTGGCCAATTGGTCTAAATCGGTTGACCGGCACCTGGATGAATTGGTGCAGGAAGGGACTTTGCAAAAACTGTCTCAGGGGCTGTACTATTACCCAAAAGAAAGTGCCTTTGGCAAAACACCACCTGATGAAAATATGCTGGTTGAAAGTTTTTTAAAAGACCATCGCTTTTTGCTTACCACACCAAATGTATATAACAGCCTGGGTGTGGGCACCACCCAATTGTATAATGTAAGAACAGTGTATAATCATAAACGCCATGGCGAATTCAAGCTGGGCAATAAAACATTTCAGTTTAAGATAAAACCTCACTTTCCTAAAAAGCTAACACCCGAATTTTTATTGGTTGATTTAGTAAATAATCTTGAATCATTGGCAGAAGATAGCAGCGAAGTATTGAAGAAAGTGGCAGACAAAGTTGAAGTGATGGATAAGAAAAAGCTGAAACATTCAGTAGTGGAATATGGCAGTGTAAAGGCAAAGAAATTATTTGCTCCCCTGCTACAACCTCATACTCTTTAATATGGCTAACGGCTACCTGCATAATCATAAAGACTTTTCAGACTTGCTGAATATACTGGCAGATAGAAACAATATACTGCCCGGACTTATTGAGAAGGATTACTGGATTATGCATGTGCTGTATGGATTGAAGAAACAGGGATTAGATTTTGAACTGAAAGGAGGAACATCTTTATCAAAGGGCTATAAAATTATAGACCGGTTTTCAGAGGACATTGATATTCATATAAAACCACCTGCAGAATTAGGGGTGGAAGGAAATCCGGCCAAGACAAAGGCCAGTCATATTGAATCAAGAAAGAAATACTATGACTGGCTTGCAGAAAACATAAAGATTGACGGTATTGTTTCTGTAAAAAGAGATACAGCATTTGATGATGAAGCATACTACCGGAGTGGTGGTATCAGGCTTTTATATGAAAGTAAAACTGAAACTATAGAGGGTGTGAAAGAAGGGATATTGCTTGAAGCAGGTTTTGACACTGTAACTCCTAATAGCAACCTTACAATAAGTTCCTGGGCTTATGACGAAGCTGTCGGTAATAGCGGTATCAATATCACTGATAACCGGGCGGTGGACATTACCTGCTACCACCCCGGTTATACTTTTGTAGAGAAGCTGCAAACTATTGCCACAAAATTCCGGCAGGAACAGGACGACGAAAAAGAACGGCCCAATTACATGCGGCAGTACTATGATGTAGCCTGCCTGTTAAAGAATGAACTGGTGCAACAGTTTTTAGACACTGATGAATATAAAGCCCATAAAAAGAAAAGGTTCCCTGCAAAAGATTTTGCTATACCGGTTGCAGAAAACCAGGCATTTCTTTTATCAGATGCTGCACTACGGGATGCATTTAAGAAGCGATATGAAAAAACAAACAAGCTTTATTACAAAGGGCAGATACCTTTTGATGAAGTAATGAGTATCATACAAATGAATATCGGCAAGTTGTAGTTATGTTTTTCCGCTCAGCTTATCTTTCATATAATTGCTTCCGCCACCACTATTACCTTCTTTAAAATATCCTTGTGATGCACCTGCATCAGCCATACTGTTACTCATTTTGTTGTAAGCTCCACCCATTGCATCTCTCGCCATAGAAGTGCCACCAGCTACAACAGTACGGCTGGATGTGCTCATCATATTGGTAACCTTATATAGTAGTGTATTACCACCACCAGCATGTATAATGTAATTTGCTACTGATGGAACGGTGAAATAACCAATGATTCCAATAATCATAAAAATTAAATAGGCTGTATCGGTTGTACTGAAAAAAGTATCGCCATTTGTAGCAATCTGCTGCAAATCTTCCTTCAACATGTTTTCCTGTATTTTACCCATGATGCCGCCAAAGATGTTTGCAACCGGCAGCCAAAGAAAGATGTTTAGATAACGGGCTATCCAAACAGTGAGTGTATGCTGAAAGCCATCGAACACCGCAATGCCGAACACCAATGGCCCAAGTATTGCCAGCACAATTAAATAAAACGTTCGGATAGTATTGATGCAAAGTGCTGCCGCTTCAAATAGCACTTTCAGTACTTCACTCATCCATTGTTTAATGGAGTTGCGGAAGTTATAGGAGAATTTGGAGAAGGCAAATTTTATATCGTTACCAATGCTCTTTACCCAACCTTCTCTTTTATCGCCATAATGATACTTGTACCATTTCTCCCTGTCGCCGCTGCCACTGGCGCCAACATACATTTGCCAGTAAGCGGTTTTCTTTATGGCTTCTTCTTTCATTTCCAACAATTTTGCTACAGCTTTATCAGAGTCGGTTACCATTGCTGCTGTAGCTGTAACCGTTGGCTTCATTACACCATTTATCATGGCAATGACAGAGGGGAATATCAACACAGCAAATCCCAATACAAATGGCCGGAACAAAGGATAAAAATCAACCGGCTCAGCTCTTGCAATATGCCCCCAAACCCTTGATGCAATATACCAGGTGGCTGCAAAGCCAGCAATACCACGACCTACACCAATAAGTCTGCTGCAAAGTGGCATCATATCATCATACAACTTCTCCAGCACTTCATGCAGGCTGCGGATGCGGTTTGCCATGCCCTGGGCCTCAGCAAAATGAGGAATCAGCAATACAACGATTGCTATACAAATAACTCTTACACACATTTTAGCTCCCATCACATTTATTTTTATTTGCCTCGCTGAATGCTAAGGCATTTCATACATACTTGTTTTTGAATTGAACCTTTATTTTGTAAGCCCATATAATCTGCGGCTCATTTCAATTTCCGCTTTTTCCGCTTTACGTTGCAGTGAAAGCAAATTGCTGTTATTTGTAAATTCTTTGAGGAAGGAATACTGTTCTTCCACCGACAAATAAATTTTATCAATAGCCTGCAACCGTTCATCATCACTCATCCGCAGCTTACCAGAGGTAATTACCATTGCAAGTTCATCAAGGTTTTTCAAACTCTCATTAAACAGGTTGCTGTACACTTTGCCGAGGTAATCAATTTCTTCTATTGTAAACTGTTTCTCTTCTTTGAATCGGTTATACGCCAATTTATATTCTTTGGCTATTCGTAGTTGATAGCTGATAATATCTGCAATACGTTTATACTTTTTAACTGCCGGGCTTACCTGCATCAAGCCATCCAGAAAAGTCTTGTGCAGATTAAAGTTTCCCTGTGAAATATCTTTTACTGCTGTATAACCCTTGAAGATAATTTGATAACCATCCTTCATATTTTTTAAAATCTTTCTAAACTGTGAAAGCTTTTCAATGTTAAGCAACAGTTGCTGCACTTCTTCACTTTGAGCTTTTAACTGAAAACTCATACTGCACATAATCAAAATCACAATCAGCTTTCTCATTTTATTCCATTTATAAGTTTAGAACGGTTTATTTGCATTTGCTCTCCCAAACGCTGTACGGCCAGTATGCCCATATCTTCGCTGAAGGAACAGCTAAAAGAATATTTATCCTGTACATCTGCATATAACCTGTCAATCCGTTTCAATCTTTCATCATCCTTCATTTCTAATTTGCCCGATGTTGTTACCAGCATTAATTCTTCCACTGTTTTTATACATTCATCTAACAGGTTGTCAAATACCTGTTTGCAGTAGTCCAACTCATTTTCCGTAAATTGTTTTGTCTCCCTGATTTGCTGAAGGGTGCCTTTAGTTTGTTTGATGATTTTGACCTGGTAAGCAATTATATCCGCCACCTTTGCATACCGGCGGATGGCAGGATTTACATTTTTTAGACCGTTAAAGAAATCCCGGTGCAGGTTAAAGTCTCCATTTTTGATATTCTTAATTGTGGTGATACCGCCGTTTACGACATTATATCCTTTTTTAGCGTAGCCAATATAAACCTGTAAGGCTGCAATTTGCTGGAGCAGGTATTTTTTTTGGGTAGCTTTTTGATTGAGCCATTCGTCTGCTATTTGAGCATTTGATGATAACAAAGTAAACAGCCCTACTGTTGTCAATAGCAATATTCTTTTCATACATCACATTTTCATTCTTCACAATATTATTCCAGCTAACGGCTTAAACCGTACAGCCTTTTCACATATTCAATTTCACCCCGTTCACTGGCTCGTTGAATGCTCAGCATCTTATTCTGGTTATTGAAATCTTTCAAATCAACATACTGTTGCTCCAGGTTATCAGAAACCGTATTGATTATTTCCAACCGCTTTGCATCAGTCATCTGTGTGGTAAAGGCATTCACCACTAAAAACAACTGGTCAATACTTTTCAGGCTTTCGTCCATCATACCGGAATAGATGTTGTAGATATAGTCCAATTCGTCGGCAGTAAAATTCTTATCCTGTTTGAACAAAGCCCAGGCGCCTTTATATTCCTTTACCATTTGTACCTGTCGTTCAATAATATCTTTTAACCGGTTATAGTAAGCCAGGGCGGCTTTTACTTTCCGTAATTCCTGAAAATAATCATCATAGAGTTTACGTTGTTTCTCCACCCAATCTTTAATTTCATTGAGTTTCAACTGGCTCATTTTATTTTCCAAAGTCTTCTGTGCATTCTGTAGCCAAATGGTTTTATTCTGCAGCCGCTGCATCTGAAGGTCCAGAGCTTTAATAACCTTTTTTACTGCTGCCTTAATAATGTCCACAATAGGAATTTGAGCCTTGGATTCCTGTATTGGCAAAAACATACAGCACATACTCAATCCCACAACTGCCAATATTGTTTTCATACACTGTTATTTTATTTTTTTAAACTTTTTGGTCCCATCGAATAATACTTTCTCCTTAATATCAAAAGAATAATGGTCTAAGGTTTCTGCCTCTTCCAGCAATTTAGTTTCGGTGTTGTAAATCCCAGACGTTTCTTTCACTTTATATTCCGGCACATTGGCTTCGCCTTCTACCTGCCGGATATAGTGCCAGCGGTTTTGAATTTTAAATTCTTTTGCTGCCAGATTCTGGACGGAGATAATGAGGGTGTCAAACTCTTTTCCAAATTCATTTTGCCCGGTTCTTACATAAATGCCGGGTATAAATTCCATTGTTTCATCTTTGCCGCTGGTATTGCAGCTTGAGATAATTACTGTTGCTGAAAGGATAAGCAATACTGTTTTCATACTATCAGTTTTTGGAGTTAATAATCTCATCAGCTAAAGCCTTAATCCCTTTTTCAATATCCCCGTCAAACTTTGCTGCATAAGCCTGTACTTTCACTTTTTCCTTTTCCTCTGTTGTATAAGCCAGGTATTCTTCCGGCGATACTTCTGTACGATAGACTTTGCTTAACACACCACCAAGAGAAATAAAGACCTCTTTATATTTTTTAGTCGGGTCATTGGCTTTGTTGATGGACAGAACCAATGCCTTTTCCTTTTCTGTTAAACCAAGCAATTCCTGTATCTGGTCAAATTTGTTTTGATACTTACTTTGGTCTAATAATATTTTGCAATCACTGTTATTGATAATTGCCTGCTTTACCACAGGTGAACTGATAATATCTTCCACTTCCTGGGTTACCACAATAGCTTCGCCAAAGAACTTCCTTACAGTTTTAAAAAGATACTTGATGTATTCTGCCATGCCTTCTTTAGCAATTGCTTTCCATGCTTCTTCAATCAAAATCATTTTTCTTATGCCTTTCAGCTTTCTCATTTTGGAAATAAATACTTCCATAATAATAATGGTTACTACAGGAAACAGAATCGGATGGTCTTTGATGTTATCCAGTTCAAATACTATAAACCGTTGCTGCAACAAGTCCAGGTTCTCTTTTGCATTCAGCAAGTAATCAAACTCACCACCCTTGTAATATGGCCGCAGCACATACAGAAAGTTTGACACATCAAAATCTTTATCCTTTACATTATCACCTTTCAGCACCGCAACAAAATCATCTTTCAAAAAATCATAAAAGCTATCAAAGCAGGGAAAGATGCTTTTATCGTTCTCTACTTTCTCAAAATATAATTGCAGGGCATTTGAAAGGGCAACATATTCGCTACGGTTAAAGGTTTCATTATCTTTTTTCCAAAGAGCTAATAATAATGTCTTGATGCTTTCTTTTTTCTCGGTGTCCAGTATATCGCCTTCACCAATATAAAATGGGTTGAACTTAATAGGTTTTGTTTCCGAATAGGTGAAATAATATCCATTCACCATATCACACAACCCCTTATAGCTATGACCCACATCTACCAGCACAATATGTGTGCCTTTTTCATAGTAGCTCCTCACCATGTGGTTGGTAAAGAAGGATTTTCCGCTTCCCGAAGGGCCTAAAATGAATTTGTTTCTATTGGTACAGATGCCTTTGTCCATTGGTTCGTCAGAAATATCCACATGGATAGGTTTTCCTGAAAGACGGTCGCCCAAACGGATGCCGATGGGACTAACAGAGGAACGATAGTTGGTTTCCAGATTGAAAAAACAACAAGCCTGTGGACTGAATGTGTCGAATGTATCATTCATTGGAAAGTCGGCTGCATTGCCCGGAATGCCTGCCCAGAATATTTGCGCCGAACCTTCGGTTTCTAATTTGGGAGTAGCATCCATTTGTGTTAGAGCCGAGGAACATAGGTTTCTGATGTTTTTCAATTCTTCTTTGTTATCCGTCCATGCCAGCAAATTAAAATGTGCCTTCACCGGCAGCCGTTGTTCACTGATGGCTTCGTTTAAAAAATTATCTGTTGCTTCTTTTGAAATTGCATTCTCCCGGCTGTAAGCAGAAAGTGATTGCAACCGCAATCTTTTACTTTCCAACTTCTGTATCGTCTTTTGTACATCTTCAATAAATACATACTGGTTGTAGATATGATTGCAGCTAAGCAACTGCCCGATAGGTGAAGCAAAGCCAACACTAAATTTTGTTTTGTCGGTAGAGTACTTATCATAGTTAATCCGGGAGCCACAAAGAGCAGGCACAAATTCTGCGTCAGCCATTGTATAAAGCTGGCAATGGTTTTCACCAATTTTCCATTCGGGCTTAAATTCAATATCTCTTAATAAAACTGAATCGTTGCCGAGGTTCAGGTAACGCAGAATAAAATCAGCCAGGTGTTCATTCTCAATTTGCTTCATGCTTACAAAGCCGCTGTCGCTAAGTATCTTTTGAAACTGCCCCACATGGTTCATAAAATCATGAAAGTGTTTTGTCTGTAATGTTTCTTCGGGAACAATCGTTCTCCGTAACAGGCTGCTGAAAATAGATGATGATGTTTTGCGGTTAGCAGGTTTCTTTGTAAGCATGATATAACAGCGATGGTCTAAGTATGGCCGTTCGTTGAAGAAGCGGTCGCTGCTACGGGTAAGAAAACTATTGTCTTCCTGAATAAAGGAAGGTTTATATTTTGCCTCAGTAAACCAATCCTGTTTGTGCAGCACACTATTAACCGGTAATACTTTTATAGCTTTTATCCAGGCATGATGGAATGCTTCGTATTCATCATTGCTCATGGTAAACAGTTCTGGTAACTGTACTTCAAACACTACTGTAACATCCCCCATCTTAGAAAGTATGGCATTGTGTTCAATGGCATATACCGGCAAAATCTCATTCAGGTTTTTCATTCAGCAACTGTTTTTTCAATCTCACTTTTGAATAATTCTTTATCACATCAGGTACCGAACGCCGGGCTATTTTTTTCATCATGCCATGTTCGCCATAAGTGCGGCTGAGTTTATAGATACGCATAAATAATGCGGTAGTCAACACAGCAATGAACGGCAGGCAAAAGAAGATACCCAGGCCGCTGATGTAGAGTATTGCAAATAGTATCAGCAACACCACTAAACCGCCGCCCAGGTACCAGATATATTGAGCTTTCAAGCCCTTGAACTCAATGCTGCGGTTGATGCCTTTGTTGATTTGATAGACGGAGTTGAACATAGCGGGTAAAACCATGCAAATTAAACTCCAAAACATTTTTATAAGGGGTAAGAAGGGTAAGACAAACCCAATCTAAAGAAGATATACGACTTTAACTTTCAACGTCATTTGAAAATTCAGGTATGTTTATTTTGAGTATTTTTGCTTATGATAAAATCAGTTTTTTTAATTACCGCATGTGTTTTTGTTTCAGCATCTGCTACATCTCAAACAGTATCCGACACATCCAAAGCGAAACAATTAACAGAGGTAGTTATTAAAGCATGGCAACGAAGAGAAATTACAAGGCTGCCCGATGAGCAAATCGGGTTTCTCAACAGTGGAAAAAAGAGTGAGGTAATAAACCTTGCAGGAACCAATGCAAATATTGCTGTAAAAACAGGCCGTCAGTTATTTGCAAAAATACCCGGCGTATTTGTGTACGACATGGATGGAAGTGGAAATCAATTAAACATTTCTACCCGTGGGCTCGACCCACACCGCAGTTGGGAGTTTAATATCCGCCAGAATGGTGTTATCATCAATTCTGATATGTATGGCTACCCCGCCAGCCATTACAGTGGCCCAATGGAGAGTTTTGAAAAAATTGAATTAATCAGGGGAACTGGTTCATTACAATATGGGGCCCAGTTTGGTGGCATGATTAACTATGTAACCAAACAGCCCGACACATCAAAGCCATTTACTTTTGAAAGTATTAATACGGTTGGCTCATATAACTTACTCAGCACTTACAATGCAATTAATGGCAAACATAAAAGGCTTTCGTACTACGCCTATTATTACCGCAGGCATTCAAATGGATACAGAGATAACAGCCAATCGGATGCCGATGCACAATTTGTACAACTTAGCTACCAGTTCAGTCCTAACCTTTCAGTAAAAGCGGAGTTTGGCCGTTCAAAATATTTATATCATATACCCGGCCCCCTAAATGACAGTATGTTCAATGCAAACCCAACCAGCAGTACAAGAAGCCGAAATTATTTTAGCCCCGATATTTATGTTCCCTCGTTAACGGTGAACTGGAAGTTATCTGAAAATACAAAAATGAACCTGACAACTTCAGGGGTTTTTGGAGACAGAAGCAGCGTTCAATTAGATGCGTTTGCTAATGTTCCTGATACTATAAATCCATTAACTGGCAATTATAAAAACAGGCAGGTGGATATTGACCGCTTTAACAGCAGAACAGCCGAATTTCGGTTACTGCATCAATATAGCATTGGTAAACTGCAAGGCAAATTGGCTACCGGCATTGTTTATATGAACAATGATTTGCACCGCCGCCAATTAGGTAAAGGAACTACCGGAACAGATTATGACTTAACACTTGCAGAACCAGGTTTTGGCAGGGATATTCATTTTAAAACAAACAATATTGCATTATTTGCAGAAAATATTTTTCAAATAAATCAACGGTGGACAGTTTCTCCCGGAGTGAGATTCGAAAGTGGCAATTCAAAAATGAGTGGCACTATAAAATACTATACCGTAAACCCATTGCCTGTAACCATAAAACATAATTTTTTATTGGCCGGTATCAGCTCTCAATACACACTTAATATTGACAATACAATATACGGTGGTATTTCTCAAGCGTACAGACCCGTTATTTTTAAAGATATTGTTCCTGCATCCACCTACGAGCAGATTGATAAAAACTTAAAAGATGCTTTGGGATATAATGCTGAAATTGGTGTGAGAGGAAAATTACTTAAATACCTGCAGTACGACGTAAGTTATTTTAGCATATTGTATAAAAATAGATTGGGTACTTTGGTTTTGCAAGATAACTCAGGGCAACCTTATACCTACAAAACCAATATTGGAAACAGCCGTACAAATGGAATTGAACTTTTTTTGCAGTATAAATTTCCAATAGCCAGAAATTTATATGCAGGAGTATTTACTTCGTCATCTTTTATGAATGCAAAATATATAAACGGGCAAATTTCAACCGGCACTTCAAACAAATCCATAGTGGGCAATAAAGTAGAAGCCGTACCAAACTGGATAAGCCGCAACGGACTTGATATTTTATTTAAAGGCTTCAGTTGCTCAATCCTTTGCAGCTATACAGGTTCAACATTTTCAGATGCGTTAAATTCTGTTACACCACCTGCAAGTGGAGCAAGGGGATTTACTCCATCGTACTCTGTTTGGGACTTTAATGCTTCGTTAAGAGTAAACTCATATTTTTCAATAAGAGGAGGCATCAGTAATATTTTCAATAAACAATATTTCACCAAACGACCTACTTTTTACCCCGGTCCGGGCATTTGGCCAAGTGATGGCAGAACCGTTTATTTGACGGTAGGAATTAAAATTTAACATCCTAAAAAAAATCTTACTTACAAATGCAGGTTTTCAAATCTTCATCCCCTTCACTTTAGCATCTTCTGTTTTTCGCTTTGGCAGAAGACTCTTGACAGTATCTGTCGGTTTCTTTTCCATTTCTATAACCGGAGCTTCGTTTTTTTCTTCGTGTTGTTTTATTTGTTTTTCCTGAATTTTCAGGGAAATTTCTCTTTCCAGTCTTGATACATCTTTCTTCAACTGTGCCAATTCATTTTCCTTATCAAACGGCTTTCCCACAATCTTTTTCAGCATTGGAATATTTTGATTGAGTTCCTGCATTTCCTTTTCATACTTTATCTTAAGTGTATCCACCCTGTCTATAGCATTTAAAAAGTAACGGGCGGCAAGCTTCGGGTTATCAATATTGATATGCCCCTGATTCCAGGAATATTTGATGCCGGTTTGTTTACTCTCGGCATAAAACACATTACTATATCTATATTCAAACATGCCTTTGTCTTCATAAGTCTCCTTTTGCCGGCGGATATATAAATCAAATCCATAGAGTTCACCAATTCTTCTATTGTCGTCTTCGCCAATACCTGGCTTCCATGCTGCGTAAAGGCGGATTAAATGATTGCCTGTTGCTTCGGCATCTTTACTGCTCAAACCTTCAAGGCGAATGGGGTTAACTTTTATCCCTTCTTTATCATACTGTAACTGGCTTTTGTATTGATTCTCATCTATACTCAGCTTCTCCAATGTTTGTACTGTCTTACCTTTTTCTTCCTGCAAATTTTCCAATTTAAACCTTGACCGGAATATTTCTTTATGGTGTGCATTGCGTAAACTCTCCAATACTGCAATCTTCTTTTCCATCTTTGATTTTTCCAGCAGCGTTGTATCGCCGGATAAGATGGCGATGTATTCTGAAAAGTTCATACCGCTTTTCTCATCAATACTTCCTTCATCAATTGTCCGCACATTCAGTTCACAATTCTTCATCTGGCTAATAAAGGTTTGCTTATTCTTTAAGAGGTTGAATTTGTAGTTATCCAATGATTGCTCAACGGCATAAATAAAATTCTTCACCTTGTTATTGTAAAATTCCTTTGCTACAATATTTCCCTGCCTTGCTCCACGGCCATCCCTTTGTTCCAGTTCAGAAGGCTTCCAGGGAATATCCAGATGATGCATGGCGACTACTTTCGCTTGTACATTTAAACCCGTTCCTGCTTTTTCAGTGCTGCCCAGCAAAATGCGGATGTCGCCATTATTCATTTTGCGGAATAACTCTGGTTTTTGTTTGTCCGCCCAGTCGTGTATAAAAGTGATATGCTGAGAAGCTACTTTAAAATCATTGATGAGCTTTTCTTTCAGTGCATCGTAGATATTAAACTCATTTGGTTTGGGTGTACCAATATCACAAAACAAAATTTGAGCGCCTTTATGTTCTTTGCTTTGCTCATATATCTCAGCTACTTTTCTTGCACAAACATTTACTTTATTATTTGGATGGTCGCTGTACTTACCTGAATCAATCAGCCGCATATCTGCCGCCATCTTTTTGGCATAGTTTGTTGCAATCAACATCCGGCCTTTATCTTCTTCATCGGTAAGCCTTGGCCTGCCGATTAATTCACCGTCACCTGTTTTGGCAAACTGCATCAATAGCTTAGTAAATTCCTGTTGCTCAGGTGTAGGTGGAATATTGACTAACTGTTCATCAATTTCCGGCTTATCCAGATTGATGTGCTTTGCAGTTTTATAATCAGTAATCTCATTATAGAACAATGCCAGTTCCGGCACTTTTATAAAATGCCTGAATCGTTCTTTCGCAATAATTTCATTGGTAACAGAAAATTCAAAGTCAGTTGTCTTTTTAGCAAACACTGCCGCCCAGCCATCAAAGTTTTCAATCCTCTGCCGTTCCATTTCTTTTGGCCGCAGGTATTTAAACAGCAGATACATTTCAGTAAGACTGTTACTGATAGGTGTACCGGAAAGAAATGTAACACACAGGTCGCTGTTGAATCTTGTTTGCAGCTCCCGTACAGCAAACAGCATATTCAATGCTTTCTGGCTGCCTTCTTTATTGCCAAGTCCAGCCACTTTATCATGCCTTGTAGTAAAAGTCAGGTTTTTAAATTTGTGGGCTTCATCTACAAATAAGTGGTCAACACCTAAATCCCGGAAGTTGATACCGGCATCTTTCTTCTCTTCAATATTCTTTCTTACTTCCTGTAGTTTAACACCCAAATTAGTTTTACGTATCTCCAAACCTTTCAGCATACGCCGGGAAATTTCGCCACCCATATCTTTTATGGTATGTAAATCCCTTTCTACATTATCCAGTTCGGCTTCTATAATTTGCTTTTGTATTTCGGGGCTTTGTGGAATTTTACCAAACTGGTCATGGGTAAGAATGATGCAGTCCCAATTGTTGTTTTTGATTTCATTAAATAACCGCATCCGCTTTGCAGGAGTAAAATCATTTTCATCCGGTGCCAGTATTCTTGCATTGGGGTAGGCTTTACGATAAGTATCTGCAATCTGCCGCACATTGGCTTTTAATGCCAGTATCATGGGCTTGTTGGTAATGTGCAGCCTTTTCATTTCATTAGCAGCTACCACCATCGTTAATGTTTTGCCAAGACCTACTTCATGGTCAATTAATGCACCTCGGTTTTGTACAATGCGCCAAACAGAATTTTTTTGTGAACTGTACAAATCATCAATAGCTAACCTTTTTCTATCCAAACCGGGAAACTGCAAATGGCTGCCATCGTATTCTCTCAATACATAGCAATTAAATGTATCGTTGTATAGTGTTTCTAATTCTTTCTTATCAGCATCAGGTAATTCTTTCAGCCAGTTAATAAAACCGTTGCGGATGGATTCTATTTTCTGATGAGCCAATTGTATGGCTTCGCTATCAGGTACTCTTACAGCTTTATCACCGGTTCCAATTTCATAAGTGTAAAAGGGAGTGGTATTTTCTAAAGCATACTCTAACAGCGAATCGCCGTAAGTAGTTTTTCCGCTCTTTGGTGTAACTGCATATTCCTGGTTTATTTTTGCATTGGTAAGCCTTGCTTTTACTTTGAAAGTATCTAAAGAAGGAAAATAATTTACTTCGGTATTTAGCTCAAAAAGATGTGAAGCAAAACGGTTGTAGTAGTCAAGAGGAATCCATCTTTCCCCCAGGTTAAAATCAAGCAGTTCAAAAGGGATTTTCTCAGGCTGTATTTTTTGTAAAGCATGAAGGCTTTTAAGCAGTTGAACATTATCAGGATTTTTTTCAACTACTTCTGTAGCTGCTTTTAATTTGAATACCACATTGCCGCTTAACAATTGGTCTGCAGTTTCCCATTGCAATGTGGAAGGATTAAGATAAATATGATTACCCAATGCTTCAACTGTTTCAGGCTCTGTACTGTCAGTGGCAGCAGCAATAAATTCAATATCTACCTTGCCTTTATCGTTCAGGCTTTTTGCCAACGCTTCTAAAGGGTTGTCAGTTGTAAATACTTCCTGCTTTGGTACTAAGGATTGTGTAAGTATATCTGCTTTTACAAATTGTTCGCCTTCCTTTCTTTCTAATGAAGAAAGCATGGTTAATCCAAAAGCTTCATCTTTTAGAATCCGTTGCCGGTTAATAGATGAGTTCAGCAGGCCATATCCTTTTGTTAGTGATTCGTAGGCTTCATTCAGTTCTTTTCGTAAATCATTATGCTCTATTTGTTCGGTTATTTCATTTTCAAACAACTCAAAATACATATCCCTTACCGCAGTGTATTGCTGATAAAAACACAGGTCCTTCTTGTCATGCAGGCTTGGCATAAAAACAGGTTTGCCATCATCCGATGCCATGTAGGAAACAAAGCCGACACGGTTATTATGTACAATCAGTGTTCCTTCTTTGTGAAGCGGATTGAAGTCCTTTAGTATTTCTAATTTATCATCATCACCTAATGAAATATGAAACACGGCCTCACCATCATTGTAAAATTGCTGGTCATAATTTTTCAGCGTATTGGTTATACCAGCTAATTCATGTTGCAGTAAAGAAGCATTCATCCAGTTGGCAGAGAACTGCAATTCTTCGACATTAGAGTAAAGCTTATAAACATATTGTTTGAAGGCGGTTGATTTTGCCGTCATCAATACAATCAGTTCATGCTCCGGTTTGTCTTTAGTGCGGATGATATTTAAAATCCTCGCTGTCTTTTTATCAACTACTGTAGCATCAGCCGGGTTTATGTAAGCCCCAGCCCGGTTGATGGTATTAGAAGAGCCTGTATCAAATAAACCTAATTGTATCGAAGAGTTATCGGGTTTATTCTCCGGTATATCCGTATAAGTAAGTTGTTTGCCTTTTGGCTTTTCAATTTGCTTATTTACTTGTTTGAAATTTTCTGCATTAAACCTTTTATCAAAACCTTCGTTGATAGTTTTGCTTAATGCAGGAGCAATCAAATTAATGTCGCCGGTTTGCCAAATGGTTTCATGTGCTTTACCGTATTGGTCCTGGCCGGGCTTTATTTGATTGCCCAGAATTATTTCTGGATGCAATACGATGTATTGATTCAACGAATAATTGCCAAATTCGTTTTGCTGTTCAACTGTATTTAGTAGCTGTTTTTCTTCTTCTGAGAGTGATTGCTTGGTTTGATTTTTTTGAACAATTAATAAATGGCTTGGAGCTTCAGTGTTACCTGTTTCCTTCATCAGGTTATCCGGCATTACACTAAGGCTGATGAAATCTGCATTATTGAAAAGATACTCTCTTGCAACCTGGTTAGAAGGACTATTAAGAAAAGCATCAGTAGTGATATAAGCCAGTAAACCACCATCTTTCAACTTATCAAGCCCCTTTGCAAAAAAGTAATTGTGAATTTTATCTTTCAGGTCTTTTTCATTTATGCTTTCGTCATACACTTTAAAATTGCCAAAAGGAATATTGCTGACTACTACATCAAACTCTCCATTTTCTAAAGCCAGGGTTTCTTCAAAGCCTTTAATCTGAACAGTAGTTGTAACAGGAAATGAACTGCTTAATGCAGTTAATACTTTACCGGTTAAAAAATCTTTTTCTACAGCATTGATAGTTTGTAATGATGGGAACGCCGCCGTCGCTTCTGTTACAAACACACCAGCACCACTGCTGGGTTCGTACATAGCAGTGGGTTCAATGCCTTTCTCTTTTAAAACGGCAAATAATGATTGCGGAATTATTTCGGGAGTATAGAAAGCGGTGAGGATGCTGTTGCGGATGGAATCTATTGCCTGTTTATATTCCTTTTCTGTGAGTTGCTGCTTTAGTAATTCATGCAGCTCCATTATCTGCGGATGCAATTTCAAATCTTCTTTGGAAGCATTTTGCTTTTTCCATTCTTCTTTAGAACTATTTGGAAACAGAACTGCTTTTAACCCACCAAAACCGGCATAGTTCTTTAAAGCAGAAATCTGGTCAGCAGTTAATCGTTTTTCTGCCAACCAGTTTAAGGCAATACGAATAGCCTCGATATTGTCTTTAAGTTTCTGCTGACTGTTGTAACTCATTGCTCACATTTTCATTCACACGGTTACTTTCCAGGTATTCACTTACGGCACCAGTTATGGCATAGCGGATAAGTTGGTTATCCTCGTTTTCTTCTGCGAATCGTAAATCATCAAAAGTGGAGTTGCAATAGTTAATCATATTGACAACTTCATGCTGAAGCAATCCCGATTGAAAAAGCAGATTATAGTCAGTTTCAAATTCAGTTTCCAGGATATTCAGTATGTAATTGAACCTTGACGGTCGAAACTCTTTAGTAATCTCTTCAAGGCAGGTTTCTACAATTATATATTCTGGCTGGCCGCTATTCTTCACTTGCTTTATTAGTGACCCGGCAGTACTTACCTTGTCATAAAGCCAGACACGGAGTTTGTCTTCCGCTTCCAACGCAAAGAGTATATCAGGATTGTTATCCCTGATATACTCCAGTAATTTGCCAATTAAGATTTCTTTCATACGCAAAGGTTTTTATACACCAAAGAATGAACGGATAACGGTAGCTACAATTACCAGGAATACACAACTACCAAACCAGGCCGCTGCCACTTTTCCGGTATCATGGTCACCACTGTTCCACTTTTGATAAACCTTGACGGCTCCAATCAAACCTACAATGGCGCCTACGGCATACATAAGGTTTACCCCAGCGGCAAAGTAGCTTCTTACTTTCGTGTTGGCTTCATTTATACCGGCGTTGCCATCTTGCGCAATAGCTGAAGCAGTAAGGAGCAACAATACAAAGCAGATTGTGCCACTAATCAATTTTCTTCTTTCAATCACTTTTTTCATACACACATTATTTTTCAGAAATGAATAAAAAAGAATGCTTCATTATACTAACCCATCCGCACTTGATTTTCCTGCACGCAGATAATGAAGCATTACTTTTCAATGCCAGATAAATTGGATGTCAGCCATTGTAAACTTTTCAGGAAAATATTGATTTAGCAACCCGGATATTGCAGGTTCTACCTCAGCTCTATTTTCCGTGTTGTTTAAGTCTGGATATTTGTTCAATATTTGCTGAATTGCAAAGCAAATTTGTTCTTTTGGGGCTTGTGGTTTTATTTCAGACAGGTAAGCATTCACTTCATCCCAAAATGGTTGCAGTTTACTATTTACTTCAAAAAGCATTTCCTTTGGTAAAAAATCTGCATGATTGCTGCCAGTAAACTGTTTTTTTATTTCAGCTATCGGAATAGCTATTGCTTTGTCGTCTATTTTTTTTATACCTATTATGGAAAGTATTTCCCAGCGAAAATATTTGTACGCTACATAAGTGTAATAGATAATTATTG
>APMI01002374.1_pt1 | contig 35486 bp, 27 predicted proteins | sample 667938 | NCBI WGS metagenome assembly APMI01 (sample SAMN01084076, study PRJNA167559) | wastewater metagenome | biome: Wastewater | place: Denmark: Ejby Moelle, Odense | collected 2011-11-28
CCTACCGTGCTTGCGCTGCCCTGGCGGCCGTTCCCGGTGCCGTTGTTGCCCGCGGGGGACAGTTGTTTCGGCGCTCCGAAGGACAGGCCGCCGTCGCTCGACGCCGCGACCATCACGGGTTCGGCGCCGTTGCCGGTGCTCGTCGCCGAGCGGAACTCCGTCCACGACAGGTAGACGCGTCCGAAGTACGGGCTTGCGGGTGAGGTGTCGACGGTCAGCCAATTCTTGTCGTCGAACTCCGAACTCGCGGTCTTCGTCGTGCCGACGACGGGCGCCGACCACGTGGCGCCGTCGTCGTCGGAGTAGCTCACCACGACGTACTCCAGCCCCTTGGCCGCGACAACCGTCGCGAGCGAGGCGTAGTAGGCCCGCGCGCCGTGGGCGTAGCTGAAGCCTCCCACGCCGTCGGGCTTGGGGCCGAAGGCGAGGACCGGGTCGCCGTCGGAGATCACGCCGCGCCCTTGCCACGAGGCCTGGTCGTCGAGCAGCCCGCGGTTCGTCCAAGTGCGGCCGCCGTCTGCCGAGGTGTAGATCCCCGAGGTGCCGACGCCGGGGGAGAACGAGCAGTCCGAGTCCACCGTCGGCCCCCGTACCGGTCCGGGGCCGCATCCGGGTTGGCGCTGCTCGTCGTTCGACCCGGCGAGCAGCTTCGTCGAGTCGGTCGGGTCGACGGCCACGGTCGGCTCGTTCTGCTTGTTCGTCGGGAAGCGTGCCGACGCGTCGGAGGTCGGGTCACCGGCGACCTGCGGGGAGGTGACGACGACGTCCCAGGCCCCGGAGTCGGGACCGGAGCTGGCCTGCGCGGGAGCGCTGCCGAGCGCCGCCGCGCACGCCGCAGCGACGACGGCCAGGCGCCGTGTCGCTGAGTTCATGACCTGCTCCCTTGTTCACGCTCGACGCTTCGACGGTACGCCCGCCAACCGACAGGCGATAGCCGTCGGCGAAATCGGTGGACGATCGTGACGCTCAGCGCTCCCGCTGTCGGGCCCGGTATGCCGCGACCGCGGCTCGGTTGCCGCACCCGCCTTCGCAGTAACGTCGGGACCGGTTCTTCGACAGGTCGACGACGAGGTCCTCGCAGTCCGGCGCGGCGCAGACCCGTAGCCGCCCGAGTTCGCCGGCGCGGACCACGTCGACGAGGGCCATCGCGGCCTCGCCGGCCATCCGCGTGGCCAGGGGCGCCTCGGTGGGGGTGGCGTGCAGGTGCCACCCCCATCCGTCGTGGTTGACCAACTGGGGGACGGCGTGGGTCTGCGCGAGTAGCAGGTTGACGCGGTCGACGACCCGTTGCTCGTCGCCGTCCCAGAGTTCGCGCAGGTGTGGTCGCAGCGCCCGGACCGCCGCGAGGGCAGCGTCGTCGTGGGGGTATCCGCCCGTCCAGCGCCAGTCCCGCACGAACGTCTCGAGCTGCTCGAGCGTGGTGAGGCGGTCGGGACGGTCGGCCCCCGGGCCGGTGTCGGGCAGGGTGTTCACGAGGGCGGCGGCGCTGCGCAACGCGTAGGCCGTGTCATCGGTGAAGACCATGTTGACTCCTGACGTCGCGCGACCTACGATGACATCATCGTAAGGCTCGATGACTGATGACAGGTGACACGTGACGACCATGACCTCCGACCGGCACGGCGTGCAGGTCGAGACGCTATCGCCGCGCGCGACGGGCGGCGCTCTGGGCCGACTCGCGCGGTCGAACGTCGGCCTGCTCACCCTCGTCGCCTCGAGCGTCGCGTTCGCCTCCTCCGGGCCTTTCGCCAAGTCCCTGCTCACCGCGGGTTGGACCCCCGGCGCGGTCGTCCTGGCCCGGGTCGGGATCGGCGCCCTGGTGCTGCTCGGCCCCGCCGTGCGCTCGCTGCGCGGTCGTTGGTGGACGCTGCGCGACAACCTCGGGCTGCTCGTCGGTTACGGCGTGGCGGCTGTCGGAGGGAGTCAGCTCGCGTTCTTCGCTGCGGTCGGGCGGCTGCCGGTCGGTGTCGCGCTCCTCGTCGAGTACCTCGGCGTCGTCCTCGTCGTCGGGTGGGTATGGGCGCGCACCGGGCGAGCGCCGAGCCGCACCACGACCCTCGGTGTCGCCCTGGCGCTCGCCGGCCTGGCCTTGGTCATCGACGTGTCCGGGGCAGGCGCCGTCGACATCCTCGGCCTGGGCCTGGCCGCTCTCTCGGCAGTGGGGTTGGCCGTGTATTTCGTCGTGTCCGCCCGAGCCGGCAGCGCCTTGGCCCCGGCGGTGCTCGCGTGCGGCGGCATGGTCGTCGGCTCCGCGTTGCTGCTCGTGGCCGGTCTCAGCGGGATCCTGCCGCTGCGCGCCACGACCTCGGCGGTGGTGATCGCCGGTGCCTCGCTGCCCTGGTGGGTGCCGGTCATCGAGCTCGGATTCGTCGCCGCCGCGGCGGCATACCTGCTCGGCACTGTGGGCGCGCGCCGGCTCGGTTCGACGGTCGCCTCCTTCGTCGGGCTCACCGAGGTCCTCTTCGCCGTCGTCTTGGCCTGGGCGTTGCTCGGCGAGATTCCCCGGCCCGTGCAGCTCGTCGGCGGGGCCGTCGTGCTGGCTGGCGTCGCCGCGGTGCGTGCCGGCGAACTGCGCCGCCGCTGACTCACCTGTCGGGTGATGGACCCGCTGCCGGTCCGACTCGGCCCGTGTACCGTGGGACGGCCCGGGAGCCCTGCCACGCCCCGGGATTCGCTGTACCGAACCGGGGGAGTCGTCCGTGTCCAGTCCTGCCGACCGGGTCCACCCGAGCGCCTACGTCGGACCCGGCGTCGAGCTCGGCGCCGGGGTGATCGTCGGGCCGCACGCCGTCCTGCTCGGTCCTCTCGTCGTCGGTCCCGACGTCTGGATCGGCCCGGGCGTCCATCTCGGCGGCCCGCCGGAGATCGGGACCCTGCGGCACAACATCCCCTGGGAGGGCGACCTGGAGTACCAGCCGGTGCGCATCGGCGCCCGGACCCGGTTGCGCGACGGCGTCACCGTCCACAACGGCAGCGTCCGCGAGACCGTCGTAGGCACCGACTGTCTGCTCTTTGCCGGCGCGTACGTGGCCCACGACGTCCAGCTCGGCGACGGCGTGACCCTGTCGGCGAGCACGAGCGTCGGCGGACATGCGACGATCCGCTCCGGCGCCAACCTCGGCCTCAATGTCAGCGTCCACCAGCGGCGGGTCATCGGCGCCCTGGCCATGGTCGGCATGGGCACGACGGTGACGCGCGACGTCCCGCCGTTCGCCACGGCATACGGCGTGCCACCGCGGGTCCACGGCATCAACGCCTTCGGGATGCGCCGGGCCGGCTACGACGACGAGGCCGCCGAGGCGCTGCGGATGCACTACACCGAGTCGGCCGACGCGTCCGGGCTGCCCGAGCCGATTCGCGACGAGCTGGCGTGGTGGGACGCCCAGGCCGAGCGCCGCCCGATGGCCTGGGCGAAGGCGCCGGAGTCGGCCCGATGAGCCGGATCGTCGTCGTCGGAGCGGGGATCGTCGGGCTCGCCACGGCCGCTCGGCTGGCCGCCCGCGGCGACGAGGTCACCGTCATCGAGAAGGAGCCACGCCTCGCGGCCCACCAGACCGGGCGCAACTCCGGAGTCATCCACTCGGGCCTGTACTACGCCCCGGGCAGCAAGAAGGCGACGATGGCCACCGCCGGGGTCGCCTCGATGACCCGGTTCGCCGCCGAGCGCGGGATCGCCCTGCGGCGCACCGGCAAGCTCGTCGTCGCGGTGGACTCCGACGAGGTGCCCCGACTGCACACGCTGCACGAGCGGGCCCGCGCCAACGGCGTGCCGGTCCAGCTCGTCGGTCCGGAGCAGGCCCGCGAGCACGAGCCGTACGTGCGTTGCGTCGAGGGCATGTGGGTGGAATCGACGGCGATCATCGACTACCCGGCGGTGTGCGAGGCCCTCGCCGAGGATGTGCGTCGGGCCGGGGGCCAGATCCGGCTCGCGGAGTCCTTCCAGACCGCCGTGGCGAAGGGCCGAGAGGTCCTCGTTACGACGAGCGGGGGGGAGCAGACCGCAGACGGCCTGGTCACCTGCGCCGGCCTGTATGCCGACACCGTCGCCGCCGCCTGTGGCCTGGACCCCGGCGCGCGGATCGTGCCGTTCCGCGGCGAGTACTTCGAGCTCGCCGAGCACCTGCACTACCTCGTCCGGAGCCTCATCTACCCGGTGCCCGACCCGAGGTTTCCCTTCCTCGGGGTGCACCTCACCTCGATGGTCCACGGCGGGGTGCACGCCGGGCCCAACGCCGTCCTCGCGCTGCGACGGGAGGGCTACACCTGGCGAGACCTCGACGCCGGCGAACTGGCCGGATCGCTGCGCTGGCCGGGGCTCTGGCGGCTCGGGGCCCGCAACTGGCGACCGGGTGCCGGTGAGGTGTACCGCTCCCTGTCCCGGAACGCCTTCGCCCGGGCCCTCTCGCGGATGGTGCCCGGCATCGCCGCCGCCGATCTCGTCCCCGCCCCGTCCGGCGTCCGGGCCCAGGCACTGGCCCGGGACGGTCGGCTGGTCGAGGACTTCCTCGTCGTCGGCGCCTCCCGTCAGGTCCACGTCGTCAACGCCCCGTCCCCGGCGGCGACCGCGAGTCTGGAGATCGCGGCATACGTCGTCGACCGCCTCGACGAGGCGATGCGCTGAAACGGTTGGTGCGGAGGCGATTTCCGGGTTTCCCGTCGCCTCGGTAAGATTCGGGGGTTGCCTCGGCGAGGGACGCGCCACGACGGCCGTCCGTGATCGACGCAGGTGGAGGTCTCCGCCGGCGTGTCGTGCCCCGCGTCGAGGCCCACGACGACCACGCTTCAGGAGAAACCACATGTCCGAGATCAAGCTCGTCGCGCAGCGCCGCACCGCCTTCGGCAAGGGCGCCGCCCGCCGGGTCCGTCGCGACCACAAGGTCCCTGCCGTGCTCTACGGCCACGGCACCGACCCCGTGCACATCACCCTGCCGGGCCACGAGACCATGCTCGCCCTCAAGAGCGCCAACGCCCTGTTGGCCATCGAACTCGAGGGCGACACCCAGTTGGCCCTCGCCAAGGACGTCCAGCGAGACCCGATCAAGCCGGTCATCGAGCACGTCGACCTCGTCATCGTCCGCCGTGGCGAGAAAGTCACCGTCGACGTGCCGGTGCACGCCGAGGGCGAGGCGGCGACCGGCGCGGTCGTCACCGTCGAGCAGCAGACGTTGTCGTTGCTCGTCGAGGCCACGGCGATCCCGGCGCACGTCGTGGTGTCGATCGAGGGACTGGCCGTCGGGTCGCAGGTCAAGGCCGGCGACGTGGCGCTGCCGGAGGGTGCCGAACTCGTGACCGACCGCGACGTGCTCGTGGTCAACGTCTCCGCGGTGAGCGAAGAGGCCCCCGCGGCCGGCGACGAAGACGGCGGCGAGGGCAGCTCCACGGACACCGGCGAGGGAACCGCCGCCGGTGGCGCTGGCGACGCCTCGGAGTAGCCCCGCCCCCATGTCGACCTGGCTGGTCGTCGGGCTCGGCAACCCCGGGCCGCGGTATGCCGCCCATCGCCACAATCTGGGCGCCATCGTCGTCGGGGAGCTCGCGCGCCGGTATGCCGGCGGCGCCGGTGCGCCGCCCAGATCGTCCGAGCCACCGATCACGACGACCCTGGCGGACTTCAAGGCGCACAAGGCCCGGGCGCACGTCGTCCAGGTGCTCGTGCCCCCGGCGTTGCCGGGCGCCCCTGGGGTGTCGGCGCTGCTCGCCGTTCCCGCGGCATACATGAACGAGTCGGGTGGGCCGGTCAAGGCGCTGCTCGGGTTCTACTCCCTGCCGGTTGACCGTCTCGTCGTCGTCCACGACGAGTTGGACCTGCCGGCGGGGACGATCCGGCTCAAGTTCGGCGGCGGCGAGGGCGGGCACAACGGGGTGCGTTCGGTGTCCGCCGCGCTGGGGACCCGCGACTACCTGCGAGTGCGAGTGGGCATCGGTCGGCCGCCGGGTCGGATGGATCCGGCCGACTTCGTGCTCGAGGACTTCGCGTCAAGGGAACGCAAGGAAATGCCCATAACCGTGACAGATGCCGCCGACGCGCTGGAGGACCTGCTGCGCGACGGCCTGGAGGCGGCCCAACAGCGCTGGCACAGTAGGGGATAGCCCTGCTGCGCAAGCCAAACCGGACAAACGCCATCAGACCGAGGCGGAATGACCATCCGCGGAGATAGCCCGAACGGGGGGTTGGGGAAGGCCCGGACTTTCGCTTACCATTTCTTTAACGATGATCCCCGCTGAAGGTATCAGGGGACGCGTTGGGGGGATCTTCTGAAGTGCCGGTGCGCCGCATCGGTCGAAGACGAGCCTGGGCAGTTTCGGCGGGTTTCGACATCGCTGTCGGTAAGACAGGGTGTCTCGGTTTGGGGGGTAGGTAAGCGTGGCTGAAGTGGCGCGCACTGTGTCCAGCATGTCCGAGCGGGCGTCCCAGCGTCGCCGGCCGCTGACGTCGACAGTCGAAAATCTCGCCCGTCTGGGGATCGTCCACGACCTCCCCGCACTCGACTCTGCTCCAGTGGCGCGCTCGGGTTGGGCGCGCCGGTATCTCGCGGTCGCAGTCGGCCTGGACCTCCTCGCGACGGCCCTGGGCTTCGTCGTCGCCTACGCGATCCCGTTCGGTCCCGCTCCCATTCAGGACCCACTGTTGTTGGTCGCTCCGCTGACCTGGTTCGTCTGTTTGGTGACCAGCGGGACTTATCACCGACACAGTCTCGGGTCGGGCACCCAGGAGTATCGCGCCGTCGGGCGCTCGGCGGTGCTGACCCTGGCCGCCCTTGCGGTGGCCTCATTCGTCTTCCACGTCGAGTTGTACCGGGGTTTCGTCATCCCCGCCGTAGCCCTCTGGCTGGCCGGCAGCCTCGGGTTGCACTGGGCCCTGCGCCTGCGCGTCGGCCGCCGTCGGTCTCGGGAAGAGTGCATGTTCGACACCATCGTCGTCGGTCGCGCCGACACGGTCGCAGCGATGATTCGCGAATTCTCGACATCCCGGTCGGCCGGATATCGCGTCGTCGGGGCGTGCGTGTCGGACATTGGCATCGGGTGGACGCGCCAGACCGAGATCGAGGGTGTCCCCGTTATCGGCAGCCCGGACGACGCCGTCGATGCGGTTGATCGGATGCACGCCGAGGTCGTTGCCGTGTCGGCAGACCCGGACCTGACCGGTCAGGCCCTGCAGAGGCTCGGGTGGGCCCTCGCCGAGCGCAACGTTGACCTCGTCGTCGCCCCCGGCATCTTCGGAGTGGCCGGGCCGCGTCTGTCGCTGCGTCCCGCGGCGGGCATGTCGATCCTGCACGTGGAACGTCCGTCGGATGGGTTGGCCCGGCTCACCGCCAAGAGAGTCATGGATGTGCTTCTCGCCGTGCCGATCACCCTCGCTGCGCTCCCAGTGATGGTCGTCATCGCGGTGGCCGTCAAGGCGACCAGTCGTGGACCCGTGTTCTTCCTGCAGGAGCGCATCGGGGAACATGGCCGGACCTTCCGGATGATCAAGTTCCGGTCGATGGTCGTCGATGCGGAGGCGCGTCTGGCCTCGATGGACCGCGAGGGTCAGGTCAACTCCATCCTCTTCAAGGCCAAGGACGACCCGCGGATCACCACAGTGGGCCGCGTCATTCGCAAGTACTCGCTCGATGAGCTGCCGCAATTGTTCAACGTGCTCCGCGGCCAGATGTCGCTCGTGGGTCCGCGCCCCTCGCTCGAGCGCGAGGTGGCCAAGTACGAGTTCGACGCGATCCACCGGCTTCGGGCGATGCCGGGGCTGACCGGGCTGTGGCAGACCAGTGGTCGCAGCAACCTGGACTGGGAGCAGTCGCTGCGCCTGGATCTGTGGTACGTCGACAACTGGTCGCCAGTCCTCGACCTACAGATTCTGTTCCGCACCTTCCGAACGGTGTTCGGAGGCCATGGTGCCTATTGATCAAGTCTTCCGATAGCCGATGTGATGTGCCGCCCTAGGCGCGGCATGAGGCACGAGGCGTCTCCGACCTGTTGACGACAGGTGGGGACGGGTGTGGTCATAAACGAGAAATCGGTAGCAACACGCTAAGGCTGGGTCCGGGGGGAGCCAGTCGGAAGGTGGCGGGAATGCGACAGTACTGGCGTGCGCACGCGCGGAAGCGCCTCGGCGAGCCCCCAACAGGGCCCCGCGGTCGCGGTTCTGGCCGGCATACCCGGCGAGTTGCCGCACCGATGCCGCAGCGCCTGCGAGGCGCCGGGGTCCTCGTTGTCGTGCTGGGGACCGTGTTGTCCCTGCTGGGGATCCACGAGGCCGGCGCGGCCGCCGATCCCTGCAGCGGTCTGAGCGCGGTCGCCTGCGAGAACCTTCGGCCGGGAACTCCCGCCTCGGTGTGGGACGTGTCCGGTGCCGGCGACGACACGCTTGAGGGCTTTGCCACCGACATGTCCGTGAACGCCGGCCAGCAGGTGAGCTTCAAGATCAAGTCGACCGCCGCGGCATACACGATCGACATCTATCGACTGGGTTGGTACCAAGGCAACGGCGCACGCAAGGTGGCCTCCATCGCCCCCTCCGTCCCACTCCCGCAAGCCCAACCCAACTGCATCACCGATCCCACGACCAGTCTCGTCGACTGCGGGAACTGGGCTGTCTCGGCGACCTGGTCGGTGCCGGCCAGTGCTGTGTCAGGGGTCTATTTCGCACACCTCAACCGCCCCGACACCGATGGGTCCAGCCACATCGTCTTCGTCGTGCGAGCCGATACGTCGCACTCCGACCTGGTCTTCCAGACCTCCGACCCGACGTGGCAGGCATACAACACGTGGGGCGGGGCCAGCTTCTACGAGTCCAGCTTCGGTTCGCTGACCGGCTCGCAGGCGCGCGCCTTCAAGGTCAGCTACAACAGGCCTGTCGCAACGCGGGGTTGGAGCGACGGGCGCGATTTCCTATTCTCCAACGAGTACCCGATGATCCGCTTCATCGAGCGCAACGGCTACGACGTGTCCTATATCAGCGGGCTTGACACGGACCGTGCAGGTGGCCTGCTGCTCAATCACCGGGTGTTTGTCTCTGTGGGTCACGACGAGTACTGGTCGGGCACGCAACGGGCCAACGTCGAGGCCGCCCGGGATGCGGGCGTCAACCTGGCCTTCTTCTCCGGGAACGAGGTCTACTGGAAGACGCGCTACGAGCCGAGCATCGACGGGACGTCGACCTCCTATCGGACGCTGGTCTGCTACAAGGAAACGTGGGACAACGCGAAGATCGACCCCTCCCCGGAATGGACCGGCACCTGGCGAGACCCTCGCTTCAGCCCCCCCTCGAACGGTGGCAAACCTGAGAACGCGCTGACCGGAACGGCATACAAGGCGAACTTCACGGACCTACCCATCACGGTGAGTTCCGACGAGGGGCGACGGCGACTGTGGCGTAACACGACCGTTGCATCGTTGACTCCCGGGACCAGCCGGGCGCTTGCTGCGCATACGGTCGGGTACGAGTCGGACGAAGACCTCGACAACGGCTACCGCCAACCCGGCCAGATCGTGCTGTCGACGACGACAGGATTCACGCCGCAGTACTTACAGGACTACGGCAACATCGTCGCGCCAGGGACGACCACCCATCATCTCACGATGTACAAGGCCGCCAGCGGAGCGCTCGTCTTCGGCGCGGGGACAGTGCAGTGGGCCTGGGGTCTGGACCAGAACCACGACGGGGCAGGCGCAGCCGCGAGCCCGGTGATGCAGCAGGCCACGATCAACCTTTTCGCCGATATGCACGCCCAGCCAACGACCCTGATGAGTGGCATGGTGTCCGTCTCCCCATCGTCGGATACGACCGGGCCAGCCGTCACGATCACCTCACCGACGCCCGGGGCCTCCGTCACCAACGGAGCGACCATGACGGTGACCGGAACGGCTACCGATGTCGGCGGCGGCGTGCCGGCAGGGGTCGAGGTCTCCACCGATGGTGGCACGTCGTGGCACCTCGCGACGGGGACGACCTCCTGGACGTACAGCTATGTGCAACACGGGCTCGGGAGCGCCTCGGTCATGGCGCGGGGTACAGATGACAGCCTCAACACGGGAGCGCCGGTTACCGTGACTCTCGGTGTCGCCTGCCCCTGCTCGGTCTTCGGCGCGGCGGTGCCCGCCGTCGCGGACTCGAACGACGCCTCTGCGGTCGAAGTCGGCCTCAAGCTTTCCACGACGACCAATGGGTGGATCACCGGAGTCCGCTTCTTCAAGGCGGCCACGAATACCGGTACGCACGTCGGGAGCCTGTGGACTACCTCAGGTGCCCTGCTTGCCCGGGGAACCTTCGTTGGCGAGTCCGCGTCAGGTTGGCAGACGCTGCAGTTCGCCGCTCCGGTCGCGGTCACGGCGGGCACGACCTATGTCGTCTCGTACACAGCTCCCGTCGGGCACTACTCGGCGACTCTGGACGCCTTCCGCACCCCACTGTCCGCACCACCGTTCTCGGTGCCGTCCGGGGACAGCGCGGGAGGAAACGGTGTCTACGGGGCACCAGGAGCCTTTCCCGCGAGTCACTACGGTGCGCCCAATTACTGGGTCGACGCCGTCTTCACCAACGTGGACACCTTCCCGCCGGTGGTTGTGTCCCGCGCACCCGTCTCCGGTGCATCGTCGGTGTCCACCACCGTCCGGCCCAGCGTCATCGTTAGCGAGGACATCGTCCCGTCCTCGCTGACCATGTCGGTGACTCCGGCCGGTGGGTCCCCGGTCGCAGGGGCGGTCTCCTACGATCCGACCACCCGCAGCGCCACGTTCACGCCCGGGCAACCCCTCGCCAACGGGACAACGCACACCGTGGTCGTCGGCGCCACGGATCTCGCGGGGAACGCCATGACGCCGGCTCCTTGGTCGTTCCAATCGGCTCAACGCGATCAATCCCCAGGGGTGTGCCCCTGCACCTTGTGGAACGACTCGGTCGAGCCGACGATCACGGCGTATCCCGACGCGTCGGCCAATGAGTTGGGCCTGTCCTTCAGTGCCCAAGTCGACGGGCTCGTCACCGGAGTCCGCTTCTACAAGGGGCTGGGCAACAGCGGGACCCACACCGGTTCGCTGTGGTCGACAGCCGGGACCCGTCTGGCCACCGGGACCTTCACCAACGAGACGACGCAGGGTTGGCAGAGCCTCACCTTCACGACTCCAGTGTCGATAACAGCGGGGACGACGTACGTGGTCTCCTACTACGCGCCTTCCGGGCACTACGCCGTGGACATCAACACCCTGGCCAACGTCGGTGTGACGAACGCGCCCCTGATTGCCCCGCGCAACGGTGCCTCCTATCGAGCGGGCAACGCCGGGTTCCCGGCCAACGTGTCCGGGTCCAACTACTGGGTGCAGCCCGTTTTCACGGTGCCGACGTCAGTAAAGCCGACAGTGTCCAGCACCGTGCCGTCCGCGGGAACGGTCAACGCATGGGCGGTTGCCCCTATCAAGGCGACGTTCGGGACACTGATCCAGCCCGGCAGCGCCGCGATCACCGTGACCGGACCCGGCGGCACCGCGATCGGCGGCACCGCGCACTACGACGTGAGCTCCCTGACGCTGACCTTCACTCCCTCGAGTGCTCTGGCCGACGGGACCGTCTACCAGGTGACGGTGAACGGTGCCCTGTCGCTCAGCGGGACCGCGATGGACCCGCTGACGTACACCTTCACCACTGCGGGGGCGACTGTGTGCCCGTGCACGGTGTTGCCGAGCACAGCGGCCCCGGGCACGACAGACAGCGGTGACCCGAGCGCCATCTCGGTTGGCGTGAAGTTCACCCCCAGCATCAACGGCAACGTCCGAGGCGTCCGGTTCTACAAGGCGCCCACCAACACCGGGACGCACACCGGATCGTTGTGGAACTCCGCCGGACAGCGGCTCGCGACGGGGACCTTCTCGGGTGAATCGGCCTCCGGTTGGCAGACCCTGACCTTCACGCAAGCCGTCGACGTCGTGGCCGGTCAGACCTACGTGGTCTCCTACTACGCGCCGAACGGCCACTACTCCGTGGACCTCGACGCCATGACGTCGGGCTGGACGACGGGGCCGCTCACGGTCCTCGGAGGGGCCAACGGCGTGTATGCCTATGGTTCCGACGCGTTCCCGACGGACTCCTACCGGAGCGCCAACTACTGGGTGGACCCGATCGTCGCGACGGGCACGGCGCCCGACGTGACCCCACCGGCGGTCCTCTCCGGGACCCCCGTCGCCTCGTCGAGCAGTGTCGCGGCCACGACGTCGGTGTCGGCGACCTTCTCCGAGCCGATGAATGCCACCAGCGTGGGGATCACGGTGAAGGACTCGTCGGGTGTCGCCGCAGCCGGATCCACCGCGTACGACGCCCCGAGCAAGTCGGCGACGTTCACGCCCACGGCAGCCCTGGCCCGCGGCGTCACCTTCACGGTGACGGTCACCGGGACGGACCTGGCCGGGAACGTGTTGGGAACATCGACGTGGTCGTTTACGACGATGCAGCCGAGCGCCGTTGCCGGGGTGTGCCCCTGCTCCTTGTGGGACGACACCGCGGTGCCCGCGATCATCAACGTCGCGGACGGGGCAAGGGTGGAACTCGGCGTGCGCTTCTCCGTGGACCGTCCGACCCTTGCCACCGGAGTGCGCTTCTTCAAGGGCTCGAACAACCCGGGCCCACACGTGGGCACGCTCTGGTCCGCGGCCGGGACGGTGCTCGCTCAGGCGACGTTCACCGCCGAATCGACCACGGGGTGGCAGACGGCGTCGTTCTCCGCACCCGTCACGCTTTCGACGGGTACGGCATACGTCGTGTCCTACCTCGCTCCCAGTGGCGGCTACTCCGCCACCGTGAACGGCTTGTCCGCCAACATCGACGCGTCGCCGGTGCACGCCGCCGCGGGGTCGGCCTTGTACACCTACGGTGGTGGTTTCCCGACGAACGCATCCTCGGCGAACTACTGGGTGGACCCGGTCGTCACGGACATTCCGCCGGTCGTCTCCACTGTGGTGGCCTCCCCGAGCGGGTCGAGTCTCACGGTGACGTGGTCGACGGACATCGCCGCGAGCACACGTGTCGACTACGGGACAAGCGCATCGGCGCTGTCGTCCAACGTCACGGGCACGGCCGGCACCAGCCACTCGGCGACGATCACGGGCCTTGCCCCGAACACCAAGTACTACTACCGGGTCTCCTCGGCGTCCTACTCGGCGACGACCACGTCGCCGGCAGCTGCGCAGCCACCGGCGGTCTTCGCGCCGGTACCGACACCGTTCGTCACCGACACCGCCGCGGAATTCAACCTCGGCGCGGCGTCGAACACCACCGTCGGGACCATGGCCGGCGGCGTGCTGACCCTCACGCCGACCTTCATGGACGAATTCGGTTCGACCGCGCTGGGCAGCGGGTGGTCCTCAAGCGTGCTCGACACGGGCGGCACGACAACCGTCGCCGGCGGCCTCGCAACCCTGACCGGCACCCAGGTCCTCGGCACATCGACGTACACGACGCCGAGTTCGGTGGCCTGGAACGCCACGCTCTCAGCGGCAGATCAACGCCTCGGGTGGTACTCGGCGAGCCCCGCACTCAGTGCGGTATTCGGCCGGGACTCCTCGGGCAACCTCGTCGCGCTGACCGTCGATGCCGCCGGCCACAACACGACGAGCCCGATTTCCGGCACCTTCACGGCCGGGCCGCACGAGTACCGCGTCGACTGGTCGGCCACCACGGCGACCTACTTCATCGACGGTGTCCAGGTGGCCACGGCCCCGTTCGCTCCGGGTACGACGCCGCTGCGGATCGTCGCTTCCGACGACGTCGTCGTTGGGGGCGGTATGCCGATCGACTGGGTCCGCGTCGCGCCGTTCAGCGCGTCCGGGACGTACACGTCGACGGTCCTCGACGCGGGCGCGCCCGTCGTCTGGGACGGAGTTGCCGACACGGCGGCGACGCCGGCGGGAACGACCCTGACGCTCCGCGTGCGGTCGGGAAACACCGCGACGCCCGACGGGACGTGGTCGGCCTGGGCGACGGTTCCGGTCAGCGGATCGGTCAACCTCACCAACCGTTACCTGCAATACCAACTCACATTGACCACGACAGGGACGAACGTCGAGACGCCGACCGCATCGCGGATCTCGGTCACCTACCACGTGCTCTAGGCGTAGCATGGCCGAGCCGGACAATCCGGCTCGGCCAGGCTCTTTACACGGGGGACATCACGGACATGGAACCGCTGCGCGCTGCTGTCGTGGGCGCTGGGTATTGGGGGCCCAACCTCGTCCGCAACTTCCGGGGCAGCCCGCACTGGGACCTCGTGGCCGTCTGCGATCTGGACCGGGCCCGCGCCGAGCGGGTGGTCGGTGCCCGCAGCACGGTGGCCATCGAGACCTCGTTGGATTCGTTGCTGGCCCGGGACGATGTCGACGCTGTCGCGGTCGCCACGCCGGCAGCGACCCACAAGGACATCGCGCTGGCGGCCATCGCCGCGGGCAAGCATGTGCTCGTCGAGAAGCCGCTCGCCGACAGCGTTGCGGACGCCCAAGCCATGGTCGACGCGGCCGAGCGGGCCGGGGTCATCCTCATGTGCGACCACACCTACTGTTACACCCCGGTCGTGCAGAAGATCGGCGAATTGGTCGCGGACGGCTCACTCGGGGACCTGCACTTCGTCGATTCGGTGCGCATCAACCTCGGCCTCGTCCAGCCCGACGTCAACGTCATCTGGGACCTCGCCCCGCACGACCTGTCGATCCTCGACTACATCCTGCCGGGTGGGCTTAACCCCGTCGGGGTGGCCGCCCACGGGGCGGACCCGCTGCGCGCCGGGCGCGACTGCGTCGGCTACCTCACCCTTCCGTTGGCCTCCGGGGCCTTGGCGCACGTGCACGTCAACTGGCTCAGCCCGACGAAGATCCGCCAGATGGTCATCGGTGGGAGCCGGCGGACGCTTGTCTGGGACGACCTGCACCCCACGCAGCGGCTCTCCCTTTACGACCGAGGCGTGGACCTGGAGCACGTCTCGGCGACCGACGACCTCGGCGAACGAGCCCAGGCGGTGATCAGCTACCGGCTCGGCGACATGCACGCGCCGGCCCTGCCCGAACGCGAGGCGCTCGGCCAGATGGTCAACGAGTTCGCCGCGGCGATCACCGAAGGCCGCCCGGCTCGCACGGACGGGAACGCCGGCATCCGAGTTCTTCGGGTCCTGGAGGCCTCGACGGCGAGCCTGGCATCCGGCGGCGCGCTCGTGCCCCTGACTGCCACGGGCACAGCGACGCGCACAGCGACGCGCACAGCGACAGGAGCATCGGCATGAGCGAGTTGCGTGGGGCACGGGTCCTCGTCACCGGCGGGGCGGGCACGATCGGATCGACCATCGTCGACCAGTTGCTCGAGGCCGGCGCCGCCCACGTCGACGTCCTCGACAACCTCGTGCGCGGCCGCCGCGAGAACCTCGCAGACGCGCTTCACAGTGGCAAGGTCACCCTCGTCGACGGCGACATCCGAGACCGCGACCTGGTCAACGACCTCGTCAAGGGCGCCGATGTGGTCTTCCACCAGGCGGCGATTCGGATCACCCAGTGCGCCGAGGAGCCGCGCCTGGCACTCGAGGTCCTCGTCGACGGCAGTTACAACGTCATCGAGGCGGCCGCCGAACACCGGGTTGGAAAGCTCGTGTTCGCGTCGTCGGCCTCCGTGTACGGCCTGGCCGAGTCGTTCCCGACCACCGAGCGTCACCACCCGTACAACAACGACACTCTCTACGGCGCGGCAAAGGTCTTCAACGAAGGTCTGGCGACGAGCTTTAGGGCCATGCGCGGCCTCGATTACGTCGGGCTGCGGTACTTCAACGTCTACGGCCCGCGGATGGACGTGCACGGTTTGTACACCGAGGTCCTGGTGCGGTGGATGGAGCGGATCGCCGACGGGTTGCCCCCACTCATCTTCGGCGACGGCTTGCAGACGATGGACTTCGTCTACACCACCGATATCGCCCGGGCGAACATCCTTGCCGCCACCTCGTCGGTTACCGAGGGGATCTACAACATCGCCAGCTCCGTCGAGACGTCGCTGCTCGGCCTCGCGGAGGCCCTGCTGCGCGCGATGGACTCCGACCTCGGCGTCGAACACGGGCCGGAGCGGGCCGTCAACGGCGTCACCCGACGCCTCGCGGACGTCACCGCGGTCCGGCGCGACCTCGGCTGGCGGGCCCAGGTCGGCCTGGACGAGGGGCTGCGCGCACTCGTGCAGTGGTGGCAGCCCCAACGCGAAGCGATCGCCGCCGGACGACGGGTCACCGCGTGAGCGAGCGCATCAATGTCATGAAGCCGTGGTTCGGCGACGAGGAAGCCGCTGCCGTCGCGGAGGTCGTGCGATCGGGGTGGGTGGCCCAGGGGCCGAGAGTCGCCGAGTTCGAGTCGGCCTTCGCCGGGCACATGCAGGCCCCGCATGGGGTCGCCGTATCCAACTGCACGACGGCACTGCACCTGGCGCTCGTGGTCGCCGAGGTGCCCACCGGCAGCGACGTGATCGTCCCCTCGTTCTCGTTCATCGCCACGACCAACGCCCCGACGTACGTCGGCGCCAACCCGGTCTTCGCGGACGTTGACCCCGACACGGGCAACCTCACCGCCCAGACCGTCGAGGCCGCGCTGACCCCGTCGACCACGGCCGTCATCGTCGTCGACCAAGGTGGCGAACCGGTGGATCTCGACGGCATCCGGGCGGTGTGTGACCCGCGCGGCGTCGTCGTCGTCGAGGACGCGGCCTGTGGCGCGGGTTCGACGTACAAGGGGCGTCCGGTGGGTGCCGGGGCCGACGTGTCGGCGTGGTCGTTCCACCCCCGCAAGCTGCTCACCACCGGTGAGGGCGGCATGCTCACGACGGTCCACGAGGAGTGGGCTCAACGGGCCCGCCGACTGCGCGAACACGGCATGAGCGTCAGCGCCGCGGCCCGGCACGCCAGCACGCTCCCCCCCGCCGAGGAATACCTCGAGCGCGGGTTCAACTACCGGATGACCGACCTGCAGGCCGCGGTCGGTCTCGTGCAGTTGGGTCGGTTGCCGCAGATGGTGGCCCGCCGCCGCGAGCTCGCGTCTGCGTATGTCGCCGGGCTGGCCGATGTCGCTGGCCTGCGTTGCGTGGCGGACCCGGCATACGGGACGTCGAATTTCCAGTCCTTCTGGGTCGAGGTCGGGCCGGAGTATCCGCTGGATCGCGAGGGGCTCATGGCGCACCTCGCGACCCGGGACATCTCGGCGCGGCGCGGCATCATGGCCGCGCACCGCCAGCCCGCGTATGCCGCCCACCCGCACGGCCCGTTGCCGGTGACCGAGCGGCTGACGGACAACACTGTGATCTTGCCGCTCTTCCACCAGATGACCGAGGCCGAGCAGGCTCGCGTCGTCGATGCGCTCAGGGACGCGTGAGGGCTTGGCCAGTGCCTTGCTTCTCGTCGCGGCCAGCGGCCTAGCCCGGGAAACGGCCGAGGCAGCACGGCGGGCCGGTTGGGACGTGCTCGGCTGTCTCGACGACGATGTGGCCAAGCACGGCACCGAGGTCATGGCCGGGCTGCGCGTGCTGGGCGGGGTCGACGAGGTCGGACGGTTCCCCCAGGCTTCCGTGGCCATCTGTGCGGGCAAAGGTGCCGCGCGCGAGGCAATCGCGACGCGCCTCGCGGCGTTGGGCATCGATGACGAGCGGTATGCCGTCGTGCTCGATCCGTCGGTCGTCGCGCCCCCGTCGTGTGCGGTGGGGGTGGGGTCGATCCTGCTGGCGGGGGTGACGCTCACGGCGTCGGTCACCGTGGGCCGACACGTCGTGTGTATGCCGAGGGTCGTGCTCACACACGACGACGTGGTCGAGGACTTCGCGACCCTGTGCGCCGGCGTCGTGCTCGGGGGGTCCGTCGTCGTGGGCCAGCGGGCCTATCTCGGGATGGCCTCCAGCGTTCGCGAGCGCACTCAGGTCGGCCCGGATAGCGTTCTGGCCATGGGTGCGGTGGCAATTAGAGACCTGACGATGGGTCAGATGGCCGTCGGGGTGCCGGCTGCCCCAATGGTGCAAGACGTCGAAGGAGTCCCGTGAAGGAAACCAGAAGCCAGGGGTGGCGCCCCGGGATGCAGGGCCGAGTCGTCAACGAGACCGTCGCGGTGAGACACCCATGACGCGCGACCTGCCCCCGGTCCCCTTTCTCGATCTTGTCGCGATGCAAGCCGAGGTCGTCGACGGGATCGAGGCTGACCTTGCCTCGGTCCTCCGGCAGGCCGGATTCATCGGTGGCCCCCACGTCGAGGCATTCGAGCAAGAGTATGCCGAGTTCGTCGGCGCGCGGCATTGCGTGGGTGTCTCGAACGGCACGGACGCGATCGAAGTGTCCCTTCGCGCCCTCGGCGTAGGGTTCGGCGATGAGGTGATTACGGCTGCCAACACGTTCGTCGCGACAGTTGAGGCCATCCAGCGTACGGGGGCCAAGCCAGTCCTCGCCGACGTCGATGACGAGTTCCTCCTCCTCGACCCTGAGGCGGTCGGCGCCGCCGTAACGGCACGGACTAAGGCGGTGATCCCCGTACATCTGTACGGTCAGATGGCGCCCCTGGAGGCGATAGCGGCGGCGGCTGCGGGCATCCCGGTGGTCGAGGATGCGGCTCAGTCGCAAGGGGCGACCCAAGGTGGCCGGGTGTCGGGCTCCGTCGGCGCTGTCGCCTCAACGAGCTTCTACCCCGGCAAGAACCTCGGAGCGGCAGGTGACGCGGGTGCTTTGACGACGTCCGATCCGGAGTTAGCCAGGCGCGCCCGGATGATCCTCAACCACGGCAGTGAGCGCAAGTACGAGCACGAGGTCTTCGGGTTCAACGCGAGGCTGGACGCGGTTCAAGCTGTCGTCCTGCGGCACAAGCTTCGTCGTTTGGCGGACTGGAATGCCGCCCGCCGAGTAGCCGCCGACCGGTATGCCTCCCTGTTGGGCGACCTGGCGGGAGTGCGTCAGCCCTCGGTGAAGGCCGGCAACGAGCATGTGTGGCATCTCTATGTCACCCGCGTTGCCGACCGTGACCGAGTTCTGTCGGAGTTGCAGGCGGCAGGCATTGGTGCCGCCCTGCACTATCCGTACCCGGTCCACCTGACCGCTGCCTTCGCGGGTCTCGGATACGGGGCCGGCGCCTTCCCGGTCGCGGAGAGGGCTGCCGGCGAGGTCCTTAGCCTGCCGATGTTTCCCCATCTCACCGCGGCCATGCAGGAGCGGGTCGCTGCCGAACTATCCTCCGCAGTGAGATGACGAGCGCCGACTCCTCGTCATCGGGAGCGGAAGGTCGTGGAAGAGCCGGTCCTGACAGCGGTGGCGCAGAGACGGCGGCCTCCATCGGGGCGAAAGCTGGGCGGGGCGCCCTCTGGGCTGTAGGCGCGAATCTGGTCATGCGATTCGCGAACATCGCGATCACGGCCCTGCTGGCCCGACTGCTGTCGCCGGCCGACTTCGGAGTCTTTGCGGTGGCGCTCGCGGTCTATCTTGTCGCCTCAAGCCTTGCCGAGTTGGGCATGGCCTCCGCGATCGCGCGGTCGACCGTGGAACCGGATGACATCGCACCGACCGTGGTCACCATTTCCATCGCCGTAAGTGTCGGTTGCGCCATCTTGCTCGCCGTCTTCTCGAAGGCGCTCAGCGAGTTCCTGGGTCAGCCCGCCGCGGCCTTCCCACTACAGATCTTGGCAATCTGCCTCGCCCTGACCGGCCTCTTCGCGGTGCCTGGCGCCCAGCTGGTGCGAGAGTTCAGGCAGGATCGGATCTTCCACGCAACGGTCGTCGGATTCGTGGCGGGGAATCCCATACTTGTCATCTTAGCTCTCCAGGGCAGCGGTGCGACTGCCTTTGCCTGGTCTCGGGTTGTGGGGCAACTCGCGACCGGAATTGTGTTCTGGCTGGGAACGTCAAAGCGGTACTGGCCGGGTTGGCGTCGAGAGAAACTGATGCCGCTGCTCGCCTTCGGGGTGCCGCTGTCCCTGGCGAACTTGGTGAACTGGACTCTGCTCAACGCGGACTACATGATTCTTGGGCGGCTGGTGTCGGCCACCGAAGTCGGCGTTTATATGATTGCGTTCAACGTCGCAAGCTGGTCGACTTCCATCCTCGGTTCCGTCCTCAATAGTGTTGTGGTTCCAGCTTTCGGTCGATTCAGTGAAGACGCTTCAAACCTCAGGAGGGCGATAGTCGACACCTGCCGACTGGTCGGTTTGGTTTCGCTGCCCATCGGAGCGCTTTCCATGGGGCTGGCCGACCCGATTGTTCGCACGCTGTTCGGCGAGAAGTGGACAGGGGCCATTCCGGTCCTCTCCGTGCTGGCCGTCTACGGCGTCCTCTATGGATTCTCGCTGCTTTTTGTCAACGTGTTGGTAGCCACCGGTCACACCGTGCGCCTCCTCTTCGTCCAGATCGCCTGGGTCCTGGTGCTCGTCCCGACGATGGTGATTTCACTCAACATGTGGGGACTCGCGGGTGCGGCGTGGGCTCACGTGCTCACCATCAGCCTGATCGCGCTTCCCGGGTATCTCCTGGCTGTCGTACGGGCCACCGAGACGACGGCGGCAGAGGTGTTCGCCGCGTCACTGCAACCGTTATTCGCGGCAGTCCTCGCCGGCGGCTGCGCATGGCTCGTCGCCCTTGCGTTTACGCCACCCTGGCTCCGTCTCGGCGTAGGCGGCGCTGTCGGAGGAATGGTCTACCTTGCGACCGCCGCCCCGGTATTGGTTCCCATGCTGCCGACGCGGTTCGTGCCTTCTTGGCTGCCATCCCGTTGGCGGCCGGTCGAGCCTCGGCGGGTGACGTAACCGTGGTCGCAAAGGCCGCACCCGAGGTTGGGCGACAAGCAAATGCGCGGCGTGCGCTCAGCGTGGTTATCGGATTAGAGGGGCTGGCTCTCGGCGGCTGCCCCATCAATGCTTTGGACCTTGGTCGCTCGCTGCGCGCCTCGGGGCACCGCGTGTCAGTGTTCGCTATCGATGAGGACGTCAAGGTCTCGCTCCTTCCCTACGCCGCGTCATGCGGCTTCGACCCCCGCGTCCTGCCCTCCGAGGGCGGGGTCGTGGGACGAGCCCGCCAGATACGGTCGTTCGCGGAAGAAGTAGACGCCGATGTCGTGCACGTTTTCGGGCCGTGGCTAGGGCCAGCGGCAAGCATCGCCGCGGCCACTCGCACGAAGCAGGTTGCGGTGGTGACGAACTGGACGATGGAGAACGTGTACTTCACGCCGAGGTACACGCCGATGATTGTCGGGACCAATCGCCTGGCCGAGGACCTTCGGTCAAGATGGCCCGGCCAGGTCTGGCTGATGGAGCCGCCGGTCGACCTCGTTGCCGATTCGTCCGATCCGCAACGTGGCTTCGCCTTTCGTTCGGAGTATGGCCTGACTGGCGATGTCGTCGTCGCGGTGGTGGTCACGCGGGTCGACGCCCACATGAAGGCCGAGAGCCTCACCTATGCCATCGAAGCCTGTGCCCGGCTGGCTAACCCCAGACTCCGACTTGTCATCGTCGGTGACGGGGATGCCTTTCCCGCGATTCATCGGTTGGCGATGGCAGTCAACCGACAGCTGGGCTGGACAGGTGTCGTCCTCACCGGCGCGCTCACTGATCCACGGGGGGCCTACGACGCCGCCGACATCTGTCTCGGAATGGGCGGGTCGGCGCTGAGAGCCCTAGCGCACGGCAAGCCCCTGGTCGTCCTTGGTGAGAACGGCTTCGCGCGCCCTTTCGATCCCTCGACGACTTCCTACTTCTATCAGGTGGGCTTCTTCGGTGCCGAGACTCAGCTGGATCCCGTGGGACACCTCGCCCGGGAGGTTGACCGGCTTGTCGGGAGCCGGGACAGGGAAGCGCTGGGTAGTTTCGGACTCAACGAGGTCCGGCGTCGGTTCGGTCTGGAGGTCATGACCGCACGACTGGAGCGGATCTACCATGACTCCCTTGCGTCCATGCCATCTCGCACCGTGCGACTCACCGACGCCGTCTATGTCATGGCTCGGACCTTGGCCCATCAGGCTCGTCAGGCGGTGGATCGCCGAGTTCGAGGAGTCGGTCGCACGTCGGTCAGTGGTGCCTCGCCCGGGCCACACGATGACTAGGTGGTTCGCCAGGAAGGACTGGGAGGACCGCACGCCGCGGGTGCTTATCGTCAGCCACGAGGCATCACGGACCGGCGCTCCTCGGGTCGCCATCCTGGCCGCCCGAGCGCTACGTGACCATGGTCACCACGTTTCAGTGGTCTCTCGGCTACCCGGCCCGCTGCTGGATGAGTTCGCCGCCGTGTGCGAAACGTCGGTCGAGCCACTTCACCGAGTCCGGCGCCGTCTACGCGAGACTCGCTCGACGAGCGTCCTGGGCCGGGCCGTTGACACCATGGTGGCTTGGTGGAGCATCGCTCGGGCACGGCCAGATGTTGTGTATGTCAACTCGACCGCGGCAGTCGGGTATGTTCGGCCGGCGCGCTGGTTGCGTCGACGGGTCGTACTGCACGCCCACGAGTCCGCTGCCGTGGCCCGGCCATTCTTCGTGGCCGCGCACGTATCGGCGGATATGGATAACGTGGAACTGGTTGCCTGCTCACCGAGCGTGCAGAGGGACCTAGCCGCCATATCCGGCCGTCGCGTGGAGGCCATCCGTCTCATCCCCTCGGTTCCGGACAGTGAGGCGGTCCGGCAACTGGCTGCCGAGCCACTCACCTTAGAGGTCTCCGATGGCGATCTCGTGATCGGTTGCTGCGGCGCCGTCGAACACCGCAAGGGGGCGGACCTTTGGGTCCAGGCGGCTCGGCTAGTTCTGGCCGCTCGCCAGGACCGTCGGCTGCGCTTCGTCTGGGTCGGCAACATCGGCGAACCTGTCGATGTCCGCCCCGGGGAGCCGATCGAGTTCGTGGGGCCGAGGGCCAATCCATACCCGCTCATTCGCCGCTTCGACATCGGTACCTTGCCCTCGCGCGACGACCCCTTCCCCCTCGTCGTTCTCGAGTCCATGCTGCTCGGAGTTCCAGTTGTGGCCTTTGGCGTCGGCGGTGTGCCCGACCAAGTGGGCGACGTCGGCATTGTCGTCTCGCCCACCGATGTCGAGGCGTTCGCAGACGCGATCGTGAGCGTCATTGACGACGAAGCTTTGCGACGACGGCTCGGTTCGTCGGCCCCGCTCAGGGTGGCGGAGCTCTTTTCCGTCGGTGCCTTCGCGGAAGCAGTACAGGCAGCTGTGGCCGGAGACACGTTGGCGTGCTCCGCAGAGCCCCGTAGCCCTGGTGCCGGTTGAGGGACCGGATGGGACGATAGGTCAGCGACGGAAGGTGGTAGGGGATGACGGTTGAGACGCCGGTTGGGCGTGGCATAACAGTCGTCTGCGTCTTCAATGATCCCGCGGTCCGCAAGGAGTGCTTGGACCGATCCATAGCCCAAGCCCCGGACTCCCTCGACATCGAGTACCTCGCGGTCGACAACACCGCGCAGGCGTTTACCTCGGCGGGTGCGGCGCTCAACCACGGCGCGGCTCAGGCGCGCCACTCTGTCCTTGTGTTCGTACACCAGGATGTGTACCTCCACTCGCTCGGTCGCATTGTCGAAATCGCTCGACACCTAGAGGGCGAGACCTGGGGCATTCTCGGGGCGAGCGGCGTGCCTAGCAGCGGTCCCTTCGTCGGCCGAATGCGCGACCGAGTTCAGGTTATCGGCGACAACGCCGATACACCCCAGCCCGTCGACAGCATCGATGAAGTGCTGTTCATGGTTCGGCGCGACCGAGTCCTCGCCGAACCATTGAGCACCGATCCGGATCTCGCTTGGCACGCGTATGCCGTCGAATATGGTTTGCGCATGCGGCGTCTCGGGTTGGGCGTCGGAGCGGTGAATATCCCGGTGACGCACAACAGTCTGACGATCAACCTCGACCGCCTGGATGTGGCTCATCGTCGGGTGGCTGCGCTCTACCCAGAGGCGCTTCCGTGCCGGACGACCTGTGGCGATATCGGCCCGCGGGCGCGGACCTGGAAAGACACCCGGGTCGTCCGTGCCCACGGCTGGCGCCTGGGATGGGCGATCCGCTCGTACCGAGCGCTAAGGGGTGGACGCGCGCTCGGCGTACCCGCCGTCTTCGCAGATATCCGCATCGATGCCGACCTCTTGAGCTTTGCGGACCGAGGGGGGTTGACCGTCATCAACTACGATCGGCTGGGCGGATTCGCCGAGGTGGCGGGTGGGGCCGTGCAATTGACCCGACGAGGAAACCCGGTGACGTTCCAGGCAGCGGACAACCTGGACCTTCTCTTGGCGATGGCGGACGGCGTTGATGCTGAGAGCTCCGTGCTGCTTGCCGATCTCGCTATGGAAGACCTACCTCATATTGCCGGTCGTCTGCCGCAACGAATGCCCTGGGTTCTGGGCCTTCAGCAGGGCGCCACATGGTTGCTCGGCGGGGCGGTGCTCAAGGACCTTCCCGATGCCTGGAGAGACAAGCGCTCGTTGCCTCTCCTACGTAGGCACTCGATCCTGCGAGGGTAGAAGACAGCTCATGCCCCACTGACCCGAGGCGCGTCTAGGTCGTCGCGAGAAGCCCATCGACGAAGTTCGCGAGTGTGCCAATCGTGTCGAAGTCGTCACCGCTAAAGCCATCGTCCACGTACAGGCCGAATCGGTCCTCGATCCGGGTGATGACCTCGATCACTGCCAGGGAGTCAAGCTCTGGCATGCTTCCGAAAAGGGGAGTCGAGGCATCGAGCGTACCGGCGCGATCCTCGATGCCGAGCGTCTCGACGACGATGGAGATCACCTCGCTGAGTGTGTCCTTGTTGGTGTCCAATGTGACCTCCCTGTTGGGTGCCTGGTGCGGCGCCAGGCACCATCATTTCTCGAAACCCTGGCGCGCCGAGGGAGGCGATCGTCACACGAGCACCTCGGCCGGCGCGGGATGGCCCAGGAACGCCGTCGGGCTCGCTGTTAATCCGTATGCGCCTGCCTGGAAGACGACGACCAGATCACCGATGTCTGCGGCCGGCAGAGGGACCTTAGCACCGAGGAGGTCCAGCGGCGTGCAGAGGCAACCGACGACGTGCACGGCTGCCGGCGCATCCGGCTGGTCCATCCGCGTGCCCACGGCAATGGGGTAATTGCGCCGGACAGCTTGCCCGAAGTTGCCCGAGGCTGCCAGTTGGTGATGCATTCCACCGTCGACGACGAGGTACTCCTGACCGCGTGAAACCTTGCGATCGACGATCCGCGTCACGTAGACGCCGCACTCGCCGACGATGTAGCGCCCGAGTTCGATGACGGTGCGTGCCTCTGGGAGATTTGGTTGGATCCGCTCAGAGACGAGCTTCTCCACGTTGGCCCCGATCGCCGCCAGGTCCACGGGCTCATCCCTATCGAAATATGGGATGCCGAACCCGCCGCCCAGGTTGACGTATCGCACAGGGCTTGGGCTGGCATCAGCCAGCGACAAGACAAGGTCGACCGTGCGCCGCTGGGCTTCGCAGATGATCTCCGCTCGCAGGTTTTGTGAGCCCGCAAAGACGTGGAAGCCCTCCATATCGAGGTCAGCGGAGCCGAGTCGGTCGAGCAGGTCGGGTACGCGTTCGGCGTCGACGCCAAACTGCTGTGGGCCGCCTCCCATGCGCATGCCGGACCCCTTGACGGCGAAGTCCGGATTGACCCGGACGGCCACCCGCGGTCGCAAACCCAGGCGCTCGCCGGCGGCGATGACTCGATCGGCTTCCGTCGACGACTCGAGTTCGATGAGAACCCCGGCGGCTACGGCTTGTCCAATCTCGACCTCGGTCTTGCCGGGCCCAGCGAAACTGATTCGCGATGGTGGCATGGTCGTGTCGAGTGCGGCCTGCATCTCTCCCGCCGACGCCACATCGATGGAGTCGACGAGGCGGGCGAGGTGCTGGACGATTGCCGGCATCGGGTTGGCCTTCATCGCGTAACTCAGGTGGATCTCGGCCGGCAGTGTCGTCCGAAGTCTGGCGACCCTTCCTTCCAGGAGGGTTCGGTCGTAGGCGAAGAACGGGGTCGAGCCGACCCGGGCGGCGAGCCGCCCGAGCGGGATGCCGCCCACAAGCAGCTGACCGTCGGCGCTAGGGAAACCCGCGATAATGTCGCGCGCCGTCATGATGGCACGCTCGCGTCAGGTCCGGGAAGCTCAGGTGAGCATTCGCTGCGGAGCAGGTTCCGGTCGAACTTCCCGTTCGGGGATCTCGGTAGCTTCTCGCGCACCACGACCTGCGAGGGGACCATGTATAGCGGCATCTGGCGCCGCATCGTCGCCAAGACGACGTCCACGTCGAGTCCGCCGCCGGCTTTCGGCGCGGCGAACAGAACGATGCGCTGGCCCAGCGCCGGGTCGTCGACGCCCACGGCCACTGCGTCACTGACGAGGCCGGTGTCGTAGGCGACTTCTTCGACCTCCGTCGGGCTGACCCGGTAGCCAGAGGTCTTGATCATCTCGTCCTTGCGACCGACGAAGAAGAGGTATCCCTCGTCGTCTGCGACGACCGTGTCACCGGACCAGACAGCGAGCTCTGGGGTCCGGTTGCCGAGGACCGCGCGCGGAACAGGGCGGAAACGTTCGGATGTTCGGTTCGCGTCGTTCCAGTAGCCCAGCGCCACGAGTGCGCCACGATGCACGAGCTCACCTTCCTCCCCAGGCAAGCAGGGGGTGCCGTCGGGGCGGACAACCAGGATCTCCGCATTGGGGATCGCCTTGCCGATAGAGCCTGGGCGGACATCGACCTGTGCGGGGTCGAGGTAGGTGGACCGGAAGGCCTCGGTAAGGCCGTACATGAGATAGGGCTTGGCCTGGGGGAAGCACTCTCGCAGCCGGTCCAGAGTAGTTCGTGGCATCCGACCGCCGGTGTTGGCGAAGTAGCGCATACGTTCCGACGCCGCGGCGGGCCAATCCTGCGCGGCGATCTGGATCCATAGGGGCGGCACGCACGTCAGGCCGGTGACCTGGTGCTTCGCGCACAGGCGGACGACGTCCCTGGGAAGCAGGTAGTTCATGAGGACGACGTGGGCACCCACCGAGAATGCCGTCGTCACCTGGCTCAGCCCCGCGTCAAAGCTGAGCGGCAGGGCCGCCAGTATGACGTCGGAAGCGCCATTGCCGAGGTATTCGCTCACGCTCTCTGCCCCGACGATGAGGTTGCGGTGGCTAAGCATGACCCCCTTGGGCTTGCCAGTGCTGCCCGACGTGTAGAGGATCGCGCCGAGGTCAAGATCCAGGGGGCGTGGGATCGGGTACGCAGCCGCTTCCGTGGGGAATGCCTCGTGCCAGCCGTGGACTTGGTAGGCGGCCTCCGCTTCGTCCGCCGCTCCCGGTCTCGACGTCGCCGAGCCCGACGGCACGAGAACGACGTGATCCAGGGTCGGGCATCCGCCGAGCTCGTCACGCAAGAGGGCCAACCTCTCCGACGACGTGACGAGCACGCGGACGTCGCAGTCGGCAAGGATGTACGCCACCTGCGCGGCCCGCAGCAGCGGGTTGACAGGGACGAACGCCCCCCCGGCGGCGGAGGTTCCGAAGATCGTGGCAACCGTTTCCAGACGCTTTTCGAGGAAGACTGCGACCCGGTCTTCGCGTCCGACGCCCAGTCGGCGCAGGCCCACCGACAGGCAGGAGACCTGGGCGTGCAAATCTGCGTAGCTCCAGGTTTGCGACCTGTATGTCAGGGCCGGGGCGTTTCCGTCACGGGCGACCCGCTCGTCGAGTAGCTCGTGCAGTGCGGTTCTCATCCCGGTCGCTTCCCTCCGTGTCGCCTGCTACCAGGCGACATTGGTCAATTCGCTGTACAGATAGTCAACCTGGTCCGGCTGGATGTGGTCGCTTTTGAACATCTTGGGGCGGGGATGCTTGAGCATGGTCGCCCCGCGGGGCCGCCCGCCCACGATGCGCAGTTCAGCGAGTGTGACCGGCACGCCGTACCGCAGAAGAAGGTGCCGAGACACGTGCCGCTGCGCCCGGGCGAAGAGTTCGGCGTTGCTCACATGGAGGATCGACACGAAGAACGGCATTCTCTTGCGTCGATCCCGGCGGAAGATCACGTAACACGTCTCGTCACCGTCGGTAACCAGGATGTGATTAGCGGCCGCCGCGTCCTCGTGGTCACGAAAGAGCTGCAGGTCGGGCCCCGAGAGTCGTCGCCCGAGGGCCATGCGGTCGGAGGTGACCCGAATGCTCCCCGTCGTGGGCCAGGGCAGATTGGGCAACGCCGCAGTAGCCGTGTCCAGCGAGGCGAACTTGAGTCGCTTGTTGAGTGCGACGACGTTGCCGCTAGGAGACAGGTCCGTGAAGGTGTATCCGGGCTGACGAAGGACGGCCCGCAGAAGCTTCAGACCATGCGCACGGGAGTCCTCGATCACGCACCAGGCGCCAAGGTTGCAGAAGTGTTCCTCGACACCCCCGATCCGCCGGGTGGAGTAGAACGCGAGTTGGACCCCAACCACCTCTCCGTCCCGGGTCAGCATGAATCCATGGTTGGGCAGTGGCGTCCAGCTTCGCTGCAGCGCCGCCCGCCAGCCGCTCGCCGGGACACCGCTGCTTAGGTGAGTTGCGAGGAAGTCGGCGACAGGCCCGATGTCACCGGGGGTGATCGCGTGGAGATCGATCGGTCGATCATCGGGCATGCCGCAACGGTACTTGATCACCCGATGGGGCAAGAGTCGCTCTGAAAAGGGGGATCCCGTGACTGTCGACATGACCGAACGCCAGGAGGTGTGGCTTCCACTGGGGTCTGTCGAAGCGGTCAAATCCGGCTCCGTGAACGTCCGAACGGTCTCGAGGAGGATGTCCGCGGTGGCCGTGCCGGCGACAGGTAGTGCCGCCCGACGACCCTACGACGCTCTCGGAGTACGATCCCCGACGTCCAGGCCGCCCCGCCTGGCGTGAGAGCTTCAGGCGGGCGCTGAAGGGTTACCTCCCCGCCAGCAGTACCGCACCTTGGCGGCCGCGCACACCCGTCGTCACCACTGGACGGATACGGAAGCATCCCGGCGCGTGCGGGGACAGCGCCCCACCTCGGCTTGATAGAATCGCCCTTCCGGATCACGAACTCGCGCGCGCACCTTCTGGGGTGGCCTAACGTGGATCGGGGACGTGGGCCAATCGGGGCACTTCGACGTCCGATCGAACTCGCTGACTCATCGTCAGCCCGGCCGAGGTAACTCTCCATGACGAGCATTGTCATCGCAGCCCACAACGAGGCGAGCGTCATAGGCAGATGTCTTGACGCAATTCTTGCCGACGCAGCGCCCGGTGAATTCGACATTACCGTCGTGCCGAATGGGTGTACGGACTCGACCGCGGCCGTCGCGGCCGCACGCGGGGTGCGCGTGGTGGAGGTCGCCGAGGCGAGTAAGGCGGCCGCGCTCAATGCGGGAGATCGGCTCGCCGTGGGATTCCCGAGAATCTACATGGACGCGGACATTGTCGTCGACTCCGCAGGGGTGCGCGCGGTCGCCCGAGCCGTCACCCCGAGGTCGACTGTCGACCCCCCGTTGCCCGCAGCGCTGGCCGCAGTCCCCACCCGTCTCCTTGCCGTTACCGGTCGACCCTGGCCGGTCCGCGCATACTTCGCCGTCAACAGCCGGCTGCCGGCATTCCGCGTCGGCCTATTCGGCCGGGGGATGGTGGCTGTGTCTGAGGAGGGGCGGGCGCGCTTTGAGACATTTCCACTGATGGTCGCTGACGACCTCTTCCTGGATTCGTTGTTTGCTGCCGATGAGAAGGCCTGTGTTGACGAGGTCGTCACGACCGTAGAGGCTCCCCGTCGCACCCGCCACCTCGTGGATCGTCTGGTGCGCGTCCGCCGCGGCAACGCCGCGATGCGGTCCGCCGCCGACGCGGGGCATCTCGCGATCGACGTCCGACCAGCCGATCGCAGCGCGTGGTTCCGCGACGTCGTCCGCCCCAACCCCCGGCTGGCGCCGGCCGGCGTCGTGTATGCCGTGATCAGCTTGCTCGCAGCGTTCCGGGCCAAGCGGTCGGCGCACGACGGCCTTGCGTGGGAGCGGGATGAGTCCACCAGGTTGGCGTCCCCGATGGCCACCCACGCGGGGCCCGGGGATCACGAGCAGAGCAAATGACCGTCAACATCTGTTTTCACGGGATTGGGATCCCGAACCGTGAGCTGGAGCCAGGTGAGGCGGCCTTTTGGATTACGCCTCGGTTGTTTGCCGAAATCCTTGACGAAGTGGTTGGTCGAGCGGATGTGCGCCTCAGCTTCGATGACGGCAACGCCTCTGATGTCGATATTGCCCTACCAGAGCTGAAGGATCGGGGGCTAACAGCCACATTTTTCGCGCTGGCTGGACGACTCGGGTCGCGCGGCAGCCTCGACAGCGACGACCTCAGGGTGCTGCGGGAGGCTGGAATGACCATCGGGAGTCATGGCATGGATCACCGTCCGTGGCGAGGGCTGTCGCGCGCGGAGCTGCGGGTGGAACTGGTTGAGGCTCGGGAGCAGCTCGCGGATGCCGTCGGAGAGCCGATCGAACAGGCCGCGCTGCCACTGGGTCGCTACGACCGCAGAGTGCTCGGCGCATTGCGACGGTCCGGGTATCGGCGGGTCCACTCAAGTGACCGGCGTCGGGCGCGGCCCGACGCATGGCTCCAGCCCCGCTTCAGCGTCCGCGACACCGACACCCTCCAGTCAGTGCGCGGCGACATCCTTGCCGCTCCGGGGCCGGTAGCTCGACTGACCTCCGAAGTGATCGGAGTAGTCAAGCGGGTCCGTTAGGCGTTCAGAGCGAGTGTGGGCCGGGCTTCTCGTGCATCCGCCGGGGGCTGAGGAGTGCGCGAAAGGTCGGCCGGCTGCCCCGATCACCGATCACGACGCGAAGCGCCTCACGAAGCACGATAGCCAGCCAGTACAGGGCGCCACGGACCCGCCCATTCCGTAGCCGAAAAAGGCGGACACGATTCATAGCCATAAGGGCTCGAAGCGCGGGCGACGCCCCTGACCCCCCCTCGAGATGGACGGCTGCAGCAGTAGGGACGAAACGGGTGGAATAGCCGAGGTCTCGTGCTCGAAGGTCGAACTCCGTCTCTTCCGAGTACAGGAAGAACCTCTCGTTCCACGGCCCACAGGCGCACCAGCATTCGGCGCTGATGAGTTGCGTCGATCCCTCTGCCCAGTCGGTGTCCCGGTGGTCCCGATAGGCTGAGGGGTCGGTCACGACCTCGCCCAGACATGCGAAGCGGCCCACTCGGCTCGCACCGACGAATGCGTCCGCGAAAGCGCGAGCGAGGGTGGGCTCCCTACGCATCGACAAGATGAGCTGGCCTTGCGCATCCCGAAGCCGTGGCACCGCTATTCCGACGCCCGGCTCGTCAAGAGCCTTGAGCAGCTCCGCGACGCAGCCTCGGGCGAGCCGCACATCCGGGTTCAGAATGAGGACGGCCCGGTGGGCCGGTGCTGCCGCCACCCCCGCGTTGATGCCCGCGGCATACCCGGCATTGCGACCGGTTTCGACCACCTTGGCGGCCGGCAAGAGTTCGCGGACCACAGCGGGACTGCCATCAGTCGACGAGTTGTCGACTGCCACGAGCTGCCAGCTCACACCCTCCAGGCCCTCGGAGAGCGATGCGATGAGGCCCGGAAGGTGCCCGGCGCTGTTGTAGAGGACGGCGATGACAGCCACAGTCAGCCCTGGGTCAGCCGCGCGCCCGTCCCCCCGATCAGTCACGCGTTGGCCTCGGTGACGGAACTGCGCGACGGCGCCTCGTTCGGGCTGTTCAAACGCCGGCGCTCGCCACTGCTAAGTCGCCAGGAGGCGCCTGCAAGGCCAATGAGCAGGAAGAACACGCCCTCGGATTGAGGGAACGCGAACGTGTCGAAGAAGGCCAGGCCCACTGCGCCTGCCGCGACCGCGGCGACGAGCGCCGCGGCGATCTCACGGTCCAGCTGGCCCCTTTCGGCTGTGTGTACGTGGATGCGGGCAGAGCGGAACGCGCATCCGACGGCTGTCGCAATGACGATCAAGAGGCCTAGCAGGCCGAGCGCGCCGCCCTCGATGAGCAGCCCCAAGTAGCCGTTGTCGAGGATCCAGTACTTCGGTAGGAAGGTGCCGAAACCCCTGCCCAGCAGCGGACTTCGACTGATGAACATGCTCGCGACGTCGTAGCTGCCGGTGCGCGAGGCGACACTCGAATCGCTGGAGATGCCCGTGAAAAGGTTGGTGATCGTTCCCAGTACACCAGGCATCGTGAGGAAGACGACCGTCGTCACGAGAAGGGCCGAAGCCGTAGCCCAAACCTTCGCTGCGAGCGGCCAAGATGACACCGTCACGACGAATGCGACAGCCGCGCAGATCATGGCTGATCGCGAGATGGACAGCAGTATGGAGATCGAGATGGCGATCAACAGCACTCGGTAGAGCCAGCGCCGCCGCGAGGCGCTCCTTGCCAAGGTCATTGCAAGAGGGAGGGTGGTCGTCAGAACCATGCCGAACTCGATCGGATGGGTTGACGTCCCGCTCGGTCGGACCAGACCGCTCCGGGCGGCGAGCTCCCACCCGGCAGCGCCGGACCGGAGGCCGGGGATGCTGATCCTGTCGACCCAGAGCTGTTTGGTGATCGTCTGGATGACCCCGAGCAAAGCAACCATCCCAACGGCGATCACGAGCGATCCCACCAGTTGACGGTGGCGGGCGAGGGACCGGATCCCGTCGTTGGCCACCAGAACTATGCCGGTCATGCCGATCAGGCGAAGCAGGCCGCTGTCCGCGGGGCTGATCTCATCGGCAGAGATGGGGTGCGCCATCGCGTGCGCGTACACGGCGAGCATGGCCAGCAGCCAGCCGATCATCGCAGCCCTCACCGGCTGAACACCTGACGTGACTGGGTGATCGCGCTGGATCTGGTACCACAGCCACAAGCAGGTGGAGGACATCGCGATGATCGTCGCCGGGCTGCCCGCGGTACCTAGTGGTGCGAACACCATGGGGGCAGGAATGGCCAGCAGCATCGTGACGAAGACCGTGAGGAGCGTCGCGTCTGCGGTGCGAGGAGGTCGGCGAGTCACGTGGCGATCGGGCCTAGCGACCGACTCGCTGGGCACGCCGAGCGTGGGCTCTAGACGAGTTGGGTCGGTCCGCCGGTGGGGGATCGCCCGGCTCGTCGGGCAGTTGTGCCTGACCAGTGGCGTCGGATGCTTCCACCGCAAGTCGACGACGCGTGGCACGGGCCATGAGTAGCCCATCCACCAAAGCCAGTAGGAGCAACATGACCAGCAGGACGGCCGCACCCACGACAATTCCACTTCGGATCTGATCGCTCCGAACCGTCTCGGGCTTGGTGTCGGTGGTCAACACGACGGACGTGATGTATCCGTCACTGGGTAGGCCCACGATGCCCGACTGCAGGGACCGCAACGTCTCTGGAACGGTCTGCATAACGTCGTTCAGTCCCCGAATAGAGTCTTCCGCAGAAGGGGACGACACCGTTATGACGAGGATCGGCGCGCTCGTCGTGAAGTCCGGATTGACTTCATACTGAGCATTGGGCTGGCGGCTCGCGAATGCGTTCACGGCGGTTTTTGTGCGCATCGTGCGCATTAGAATGTCCCGCGCTTGACTTAGACCTCCCAGCACGAGGTAGGGGTTGCCCTGCGTCTCCACCGAGGTCGAATTGCGGACTGTGGATGCGGGAGGAAAAAGGAGAACGGCTCCGTCCGCCTTGTACGTGGGCCCGATGAGCATGACCACGAGGAACGTGACGCCAGCCGTGGCGATCAGAGCGCTGACGGAAAGGTACCAACGACGCAGCAGGGCCGAGACGAACGCGCTCAAGTCCATTCGCCGCGAGCCCCCTCACCTGCATCGACCGAAGGCTGAGGTCGATCGTCCGCCCAGTGTCTCATACTACAGACTCGGCCCGGCGTCCACGCGGTTCTCACCGGGGTCGGGCCCCGGCGGCGGCCCCTCACCGACAGCGTACCTGGCCACCCCGGCGGCGGTCTCCTCGTCCATCGCATGGGTCTACACCCGGGCGGCACGCAGCCGGATCGCTGAGCGTCGCGGGTCACGCCTGCTGAAGTCACCCGCCGGGTCAGTACACTTTGCGGAAGTAGCCAGTCGAGCCGGGGCGAGGCCAGCGCATGACAACCATGGACCTGCTGAGACTGGTCCTACGCCGCTGGTACCTCATGGTTTTGGGGTGTGTGGCCTCAGTGCTCGTCCTCTACCAGAGTCTTCACGTACCTCCTGTCTACTTCGCGCAAGTCAAGGTAGTGCTCCTTCCGCCACGCGATGATCTCTTCCCGAACTACCTCGAGGATCCGCGCTTCGACATGACGCCCCTCGCGGGCGTGATCGTGTCCGACTACAACAAAGGCGTGCGTCCTCCGCTCCTTGCGTCGTCGGATACCACGTTGTACGGAGAGGGATTGCGCAACGCTGTGCAGGTTCGACTTGCTAACGACGGCACGCAGTGGCTTCCCATCTACAGCCGACCAAACATCGACGTGCAAGTCGTTGGGGCACAGCCGGCACCTGTGGCCGCGCAGGCAGCCGAGGTAGGTTCGGAACTCACGGCTCTGCTTCAGCAACGGCAGGACGAACTGGGGATCTCGAGCGCCATGCGCGTGGGCGCATTGATCTCGCCCCAAGAACCGGTAGTCGTGCAGATTGGTGGGTCTAGGGTTCGGACGCTGGGTTCGGTAGCCCTGCTCGGTGGCGCGCTTACCGCGATCGCCGTCGTCCAGTTCGATCGTTGGGTTGCCCTGCGCCGCAGGCGTCAGGCTGATCCGCGGCGCACACCAGGCGCAGACGTATCTGAGATTTGACGCGGTTCCTGAGCGGACGTGCGATCCTCGACCCATGCAGGCGAAGGATCACGTCATCCTGACTAGGTTCAACCTGCCGACGGCGGGGCCCGAGAGCCGGATCCGCGCACGCGATGGTTGGCTGCGGGAACGCGTCGAACTCTTCCTCCGCTACTGTGCGCCGTCGGTGGAAAGGCAACATGGGGTTGGCCTCCGCTGGCTCGTCTACTTCGACCCGGACAGTCCCGGATGGTTGTCGAAGCGGCTGGCGGGGATGGTCGAGGATGGCCTCTTCACGCCGGTGTATCGATCGACGGTGTCGACCGAGGATCTCGTGTCGGATCTGCGGGCCGCGTTCCCAGAACCATCCCCGTTCCTCTTAACCACCAATCTGGACAATGACGACGCACTGGCCAGCGACTTCTGCAACCGTGTTGCGTCGATCTCGACCGACGTCTCGCGGTCTGCCGTCTACGTCACCCATGGCCTGATCAAGAGCCAAGGCGGGCTGTTCCTCAGAACTGACCGCCGCAATGCGTTCGTCTCCGTTCTGGAGTCCTGGGATGCTCCGGTGACGGCTTGGTCGGAGTACCACAATGAGTTTCCCCGTGTCATGCCGGTGATTGAGGTGGGCGGTCCTCCAGGGTGGCTCCAGGTGGTTCACGGCTCGAACGTGAGCAACCGGGTGCGTGGGCGGCGGGTCTCGCCGCGTTCCTATCGCGCCCTTTTCGGTGACCTGCTCGACGATGTGGACGAACCGAGTCCGGG
>APMI01008528.1_pt1 | contig 35332 bp, 24 predicted proteins | sample 667938 | NCBI WGS metagenome assembly APMI01 (sample SAMN01084076, study PRJNA167559) | wastewater metagenome | biome: Wastewater | place: Denmark: Ejby Moelle, Odense | collected 2011-11-28
TAGTTGATAGCCTGAGGGTTGCTGTTGTATGTTTTCATCAAACATGTGTGATTTTGAGGCATGTAAGTATAATTTGGAGGACACGTGAAGCACTTTTGCTGGGTTAGGTCATAGAAATTTAGGCCATCGGTGGGGCAACCTACACACTGGTTGTCTTTCGGGAATGGAGCTTATATTGGACATTATTGCTTAGTGTATTGTTGAGTGAGCATCTACTGAATTTTTGCATTGTATGCCTGTTAGCCCTGTGAACCATACGTGTAGTACAAGTTTTTAGAATTAGGAACAAAAACTATTTTGGCAGCAGGAGTACCGCAGTTAGAGTTGACTTGCTTCCCAAGATGATCAACATAAACACTTAAAAACTGAATCTGAGTTAGTATTTATTGATTTTTTTAACAGTTAGTTTCAGCTGCAAGTTTAGATTGTAGTAAGGCTGCATTCTTCTGAGTGTCGCTGATTTGTGAATTGATTGCGTCTATTTCAGCTTGTGTTAACACTTTGCAGTCCCATGTCTTTTTGCTGATCGGTGGTAAGTCCAACTGACTGGTCATCGTCTGCAATATCTGTCGTTAATTCTGTAGACCAGCCTCTAAAGTTTGAGTTTGGATAGTGGGATAGTTAGCGAATTGACTTGAGTTTCTGTTGGTTGCATCGATAGTTTGTGAGAACTGATCTAACTGCGCTGCCAAATTAGCTTCCAGTTTTAGCAATTGATCCAGGTACGCTTGCTGGTCTGCTGTCTGTTGATGCTTTAATTATGAAGAATACGACAAGCACTGGCATACAGAAGCACAGGCTAGAACTATCAAAATGTATGTTATGGCCTTCATCTGGGTTGATGTTCCTGATTATTAGAATAACCTATACAACAGATTCAAATCCAATATATTATATTCACAGCTAATATAATTTACAGTATTAAAAAAGAAGAGTTGGTCAGTATAGATATGAATATAAACACTAGTCATTTTAGTTTGGGTTGATAGAAGTTCCATATTTTCTCAAACTTCTCACCCGAAATCTTGTCTAATTCTGTCACTTCTACTTTGGTGACAAAATTTTTAGTATTGTACACACAGTTCTTAGCAAATTACTGTGGAATACTCACACTATTACAATTAAACAGCAGAGTAGTAGCCTTCTTAGGGAAGCAATCCCCACCCAGTACCCGACCTTTCTGCTCCGTCTATATAGCTTTGACCTGCTACTCGAATACCTTTCGATGTTAGTATGTTTAATAGTATCCGTCTATGCCGTACTCTAATCTCAATAAGAAATATGATGAGTATTATACTGCTTGTGTCGTGCTTGTTGTGAAGTAAGTTCTTGCCATTGATGTGAGTAATTTTCGGTGCATTTTTATTAACTTAATTATAGTTTATGATATCTATATATTTGTAGTACTCTCATACATCATCAGTATTATAAAGTTTATCAGATTTTTACTAAACAATGATGAGAAACTTCAAAGTCCTTAGCATGATGAGATATGCAATGGCTAATCATAAAATACCAAGACCACGAGATCCAACTGTAGCTGAGTCATTCTAAACGAAAATAAGTGATTAGCAGATGAGGATGCTCTTAGACCCTAAAGGATTTATGTCAGAATAAGAGAAGCAAAGATAAGTAGCAAACACTCCAAAAGACAATAAAAACACAAAAGTGCAAGCTGAAAGCACTAAAAAGACATAGGACGGTAAAACATTGGAACCAGAATATGGTTTTAAGCCTAAAGGTCCTTAACCTACGCGATATGGTGATTGGGAAGTTAAGGGAAAATGTGTTGATTTTTGAGTAATTACATGACTTATAGTAAACATCAATCATAAATCAGTGAGAGCCTTTTCGTCTTTTCGCTTTCGTATCCATTGATGAGGCCTTCTTATGCATCTTCTTTTCTCGACTTCGACTAAATTATCTCGACTTAGCCGATTTGCTACGAGAGTTTGACTATTTTTCTGATTATGATTCAGATGACGAACTTGAAGAAGACTCAGTTCCTGTAAAAGATAGAGAAACTGACTGCATTTCATATTTGTTTCCCATTTAGTATTTATCGTGCTGATTCAATTAAATAGCTCGTTAATATAGACTTGTTTCCTAACATAAATTATAATGTACATTTTTCTCAAGATCTTCTAAATATTTGAAAGCAAATTTTCTTCGCTCGCATCTAATGCTTTTCCAAACTTTATCAAAATTGACATGAGTCATAACATTCTGAGTGACTGCCATGGTGTCATCCAGATTAATCACAGCATGCCACCATCCACCGGGCACAAAAACAGTCTCCCCTGGTCTTTGAATAAACTCGATGATGCCTAAGCGTTCTCTACCTTATGATTCAATTATTTTTGGTAAAATTTGAGTAAAATAGTTTATCGCTTCATCTTCGTAATTTTTGCTTCGATATGCTTTTCCTTTTACTATAAATTTCGGGATCCTTTCAGGGAAAAGCACCCAGCGTTTGTGTCCTTGCAGCGAAGTATTCCAGGCTGACGTATTGAGTGGGTCAATATGCACTGTGGTTCCTGACCTTTCTGGTCCCATCAACAACCTTAATCATGATAACATTAACCATCTATAGGGCGGTCTTTTTTATTAACCCGCATATTTTAGTAGGTCGTCTTGAAAGTATGGCGGTACTTTGTAATGCTATAGAATTGGAATCATCTCTTTATTGTTTTCAAGAGAGCTCTCAAACATGTAGAGTGGGCTGTCATCTTTATTGTACACCAAGTATTCGAAGTAATACTTCAATGGCACTCGCAGTTTATAACCGTCATCGTCTTCACCGATTTTAAATTTGACTTATTTGAACTCTTTATAGAAGTACTCAAATGTCCAATACTTGTCAACTTGCCAATCTTGAGTGCACCCTGCTTATCTCTATATTTACCTTGGATGACAACTGGAAGGTTTAATTTTTCAAAGCGGGCAACGAAATCTTCAACGCTCATTTCACTCATGCTAACTCTTGTTATATCCTATGGACAGACTGACAGCTGCAAGGTAGCGTCTTTCATGTAGTAGTTCTCGATTTTCCAATCGCTCAACTATAATAATATGCATAGTTACTTTTATCTATGAACGGTCTCGTTTTTTAACATATTCTAGAGCACTTGCAGCATTTTCACTCATTTACGATTAGTAGAAGCGTTGTGATGTGAGACCTAATTTATTAGCGCGTTCTTTGGAGCTTAAAGGATTCTTTTAATTTAGCTTCATTTTTTATTATTTATGTTATTTTATGAGCAACTAAATATTTTACGATATCAAAATATTATTTCACAACGAAAATTGGGTTGGGGTTAAATTATTAATGTTCTTGATGTTTGTATAATCAATTTGGTTCCAAAATATTTGCTTTGAAATACTGCAATCATAATTCCATTTAAAAAATATTTTTCATATTTATTGAAAGAAACTTAATCTTTTTTGTTTTTTATACTATTTTGTTATGAAACGCTGTTAATTCGTTACATTTAAATCTATATGGGATTCATCATATCTTATAACATTAAACAGAAATGAAATTCAGTGTGGAACTTTTCGGAGGAAAGACTTGCGAAGTCCAAGCAACTTAACAGATGACAATTAAAGATCTAAGGGCTAAAATTGCCACCCAAGTTGAAGGCCTAAAATACTTTGGAGTTCTGTATAATAATGAGAGCCTTCAAGATGACAAAACAGTTGGACACTACCATTTGAAAGACGGAGCTAAACTGAAACTCCAAATGCTCATGGATATCGGAGTTTTCGGATATCATGCTAATAGTCCTTGCCATGATTTGCTTGTCGAGTCCGTTCATGACTGCGATAGAGAAAAAATCAATGGATTAATTGAGACTCTGGGAGGTAATCAGAAAGCAGAGTTCTCCACTCAAGATCTTGATGTGTCAGCAAAAGCTAAAATTTTGGTTGAATATGCTGATAAAATATATGCTCAAAATAAAGAAGCTAAAATGCCAGCAGAAGACCTCGATGATTTAAAAATTACACTTAAGAGAGAAGAACTTGTATAGCTTGTTGGTTAAGAACTTTGCCAAAGGCTTGAAAACATTTTTAATGAAAAACCCTCAGAAATCATCATCAGAAGGGGTCAATCTCACGGCAGGATGATCAATTTCCATACTGATGTTTCACTTAAGACTTTACAATTGTCCTTGAACAGTGATGATGAGTATGAGGGAGGCAAATTAGTGTACGCTACTCAAGAAAGTTTAGCACAGCCAAAACGAAATCAAGGAACAGTAACTGTCCACGACAACAAAATTGTTCACGGTGTGACTCTTTTCAAGTCAGGTGTGAGATATGGATTGTTCTTCCTTTGCAAATGATCCCATAGTCGAAATATTAGTTAAATTATTTATATTTTAGAGTCCACTTTAACTATTACGCCTTTTAATTCATAAAGGTTTGTTTACTAGGTTACTTTTTATTGATAGATAGAGTTGAGCTTATTTTAATTAAATAGGTGAGCATTTATAATTTTGGATTCATAATGGAGAGTAGAAAGTAAGACATAATAATCGAGCTAGGAACTGAGTATTTACGTGTTGGTCTTGTTTCTGATCGGACTCCCAGAAAGACCTTTCCATCATAATCACCTTTGTCACTATCAATATTTCCTAAATAGATGTCTCCATCGCAATTCTAGTTAAGCCTATAATAAACCCTATACTCAATATTCTACACCCATATTAACGTCTCTTCACTCAACAAAACAGTAGTTCTATTATAACACGTGTACACTGACCGTCGTATTATTGAATGTATCGCCAAAATTCTTTTCAAGAAGTTCAAAATTGAAAAATTGGAGTTCTCCCTCAGCTGTATCACACCACTGTATCTCACTGGGAAAATTAGTGGAATTGTTGTTTCTGGGGGCGCCTCCTGTGTGGAAATTATGGCAATATATTAAAGTAATTTACATGATATCCTTAGGCTATCCTTTGATGAGGCAGTTCAAATATGTCCCTAGTGGAACTCAAGCTATGACTAAAGTAATAAAAGATTAGCTATTACTAATGAACACAGAAGTCCCTGCTGACATCTTTTAAAAACTGACATAATAACAGTTATGCGAATACCGTAATTTATACTCAAACATGACCCTGATATAATCGCACTCATACTCAAAATCACAGCAGCAACCTCAATAACCGCCTGTAGTGTCAGTAACATTCAAGAAAACCAAACTGAAATTAAAACCGACATGTATTTCTTATTCGAATTTATACGGAGATCCAGAAAAAGAATAGCATAATATTGCATACTTGTTGCTTATATTGTTAGAGGAATTGTTGCATATGGATAAAAATATGTATGAAGCTGTCATTGGCAATATTGTGCTTGCTGGAGGTTTGTGGAGAATCAAGGGCATGAATATGTTCTTCAGGAGGAGAATTAAGGATTTTATAGCTGGAGACAGATTTACTAAACTCAATAAATTTGCTATTCAAGACAAAATTAGTAATAATATCACTTAATTTAGAATTTTTGAACTGGAAATTCAACCCTTCTGAAATATCTTGGATTGGCGCATCTGTGGGAGCATCTGTGAAAGCAGTCGATTCGTTATGCTTGAAGAAATCCTAGTACGAAGCTGAAGGTTTTACCTAAAAAATAATGTCCAATTACTTCTTATCAAACTGATTTACTGTTCTTTGCAAAGTATTGAGTATATACTTTTGAGTAATGATGTGTGCTATACTATACATTTTGCCCATTTATAATAATGAACTTGCCATCGATATTTAAAAGCACTCCCGTCATGAAGTCAGGCACAAGCGCAGCTCAAAAGAATAACAACCTAGGCTTTACATCATCAGGCAACTCCAAAGCAGATCCAGTCCCTAATGATATGTTTGGACTCGGTATTCAAGTCTTCAAGATCTAATCTCGTAAATAAATAGCACCAGGTTCCAATACGAACGCGAAATCGGTTGGAAAGGCTACAAAGACAAGGCAGGAGTTTCAAGCTGCATAGAATCCTAGACGTATTAGTAATATGCCACCTGTTCCTCTTCCAAAAAACAAGAAAACTTCAGCAATACTACCGAGTATAAACAAAACGCCTTCATAGAAATAGTACAAAATTGAAGCAATCAATACGGATAGTATTCTAGGCAGAAAGAGTGCAGATAAGTACAAACATACGCAAAACTTGACGAACTTTGACCCAATTCAATAACAAGCAGTGAGAGGAAACATTGCTCGTAATCCTGCATCTAAAAATAAGACTTTTGTTGTGTCTTCTCGAGCTGCAGTTAATAAAAGTTCAGATGGTGTGCCGTAAAATTTAGCTCAGAGTACAAGTCAGCCAATTATTAGACCCATATACAAATAATAATGGAGGCCCAGTTTAAACTCACTCCGCAATTTCTACACATAACTCGCAGAATTTAAAAACAATTAGCTGACAAAATTAGGCAGAAGAAAGAATCAAGATTACTTATAAACTCACAGTATCCCTCAAGCCAATATTGAAGGTGCAAATTGCAACAATTTCATTGATGCGTATATTACTAATCTACAGGAAACAGAAGGCAAATATTTCAGCCACGACGTTGAGTTATATGATCCTAATTGTATTTAAAATTGGAGTTTCGAAGGTGGCAAGTTTTTAATAAAAGATCACAAATACGAAGAACATACAGTTATATGAACTTTACCTTATCCATAACGGATATAGTAATAATAATTTTATGATGCGTTTCTGATTTTTCTATAAATAACATTATTTTTGACATAAAATATTTATGAATAAGTCGTATAATAAAATGATTCCATAGTTTAAATCAGGTTTCCTTCCAGGACACGATTTGGATGGATGGTGGGAAATCGGGTCTAAATATTTCGTTATCTCTGAATGATTAATCGGCGTCCTGTTTGTTAGTTAATTTGAATATTAGTCCTAGAAGTAATCCAGTTCCCAATGCAATGGCAGTCACAATCAAAAGGCCAGCAATTTGGTAACCTCCTTGAGCAATGTTGGTTCTATTGGATGGCAATTTCATCTCGTAGTAACCATTGTTACCCTGGTTTGTTGCAATCACGATGGCTGAGATAATGCCGCTGATAATGCCTGGATACACGTATCTTTCCAGAGTTGTGAGTGAAACGACAACACCGTTCTTGTTGAGTCTTCTGAGTTGTACTGACAAGTAGATTGTCATAGCGAAACCTACAACAGAGCCTACAGTGAGAGGCACACCAGGGTTCTCATGGAGATCTGCTGAGGAACTGTATGCAATGGCACCCTAAAATAAGTCAAAATTTTACAGTAATAGCTCCGAAGATAAGGTCGTGAGCAAATATTTTTCTATAGGTTAAAGCGCTTGCTGCGAATGATCCGATAACGCTAGCCACGATTGCCAAGTACATTCTGAGAACTGAAGAGTAAAGAATGGTCATTCTGTTAGCTGAAGTTTTGTAAATGCTAGCGGCAACCAAGCAAGGGAAGACGCAGAAAATGACACAGATGCCTAAAATACCGAGACCTCTGCTAGCATAAACACTAATATATCTGGGACTGTTGATTGTTGTGTCTTTTCTGCCTTGAACTAGACTGGCGAAGAAGCCCATAACTCCACCGAAAAGGAAAATTCTCATACCATAACCAGTGTCATAAACTGAAAATCTCCAGAGAAGTTGAGAGGCAACTTCGTAGAAGAAGGTTCCGAAAAGAGTGAGCATGAAGACTCCCATAAGTTTGATTCTGCCGACAAGGGATCCAAGAGCGACGACATTGCAAAGTGCGCATGCGATAGCGTCAACAAAAGAGTAGTGTGAGTACATGAAAGTGTCATGAGCATATGCTGTACCAACAGCACCATCGAACCTGTCTTGGCCGTAATTAACAAAGCTAATCTTGGATGTGACGGGGCCCCAGTACTTGCCATTGCTAGGGTCTGAGACGCCTGCTTTGTGCCAGAAGTCCCTGATAAGGAACCAGTGCTCAAGAGTAAGACCAAAGATCAGGAGGGTGTAGCCCAATCCACTGAAACTTGCGTTAGTGATGTATGCATTGCAGAGTCCAAAGCCTGAGTTATAAAATAAAGTTACCCACTAGGACCAGTATAGTTAAGCATGCAACCAGCTGGATCTCACCCTAGTCAAAATACAGGGGGTTAGTTGCTGTGTTGTACCCAGTCCAGTATCCGTAAAAGAGACAGATCATAATCTGGTAGAGGAACACTACGACGCCGAAGACGATTCCGCTCTTATGGAAATCATCGGGGTTCTTAACTTTAGGGGGAGCGATGGCCATGTTGTTAGTGGATAAATAATATTTATTGATATCAAATCAAAAGTGAATATTTGATTAACCAATAGCCTATTTAAATCTCAGCCAGTTACGCTCAATTTATAACCTAATTCCACAAATAAAACCCATAAAATGTTGTTGTGTTAAAAAGTTTAAATTGTCTGATGACTGCGCTCTGGGGTCCCTTTATATCGAAACTTTTCCATATTCAAACAATTTTAGCTTTCATATAGTGTAAGCGAAAAGTAAAAAATTAAACTATAAGCAGTCCTAGGGCATGAAACTTATAAAAATTTAAAAATGTTTATTAATTTGTCTGCTAATTATTTAGAAACTATGATAAGTAACTATGCTTAAAAATATGCAATCGAAAATTTTTAGTCTGTTGTTTTATTCTTATGATTTTATGCCAAAAAACCGCAATAAATTCTCAAACTAAGCTCAACTTTTCAAGAAATAATCTTTCTGTCGCGCTGCTACAATCCAAACCGATATTGTTATGATTGCCGCCATTTCCGCCATTTTTTCTCCTCATCATCAACTAACGCATTTCTTGCGGGTTTAGACATTAGTTTTAAAATAACAACTTTTAGCCACTTACTGGAGTCACTCTGTTACTGGCTTCAGTTCGTTTGAGTGTTAACCGAGAGCTGCTGTTTGATGCTAAATCACGACGATTAATGATATTTTTGAGCTCTTTGTTACAACTTTTTGGTGTAACGTCAGTATATATCCCTTCGTTTCTTGGACTTTATGCAGACGCTTTTTGATTTGATCTAATCTCAAGTTTTTTATTGGTGATTTATGTCGATTTAAAAGGAATATTAATGTTTGTTGTTGAATTTCTAGTTGTCTTCGATTTCGGGGACTATTTATAGAAGATAACTTTCTTGGGCAGCGACACCTTTAACTTACTTTAGCTATTTGAAACTGAAATCTCTCTAGAAAACTAAGACATCTTTTACTGATGTCCAGCTGCTAGCAATGATGGAGATACAAGTGAATTAGATAAATTATGCTTTGAGGCTTGAACGTACTCAATTGTATTTTATTTATGAGTTGTTGGAAGACATGAATTTTCAACATTTAAGCTCTGATCAGATCTTTTTAGTTATACTGACTGTGATCCGTATCTTAATTTCGTTTGCAATTTGGGTGAAGTAGTTACAAAAATGCCTCCTCTCGGTCTCCGTATTAATTAATGTTGAATATTTTTATGTTCTATCTGAATAGGTTCAGCCATTTCAACACGATTAGTGTATCGAGAACACTATAATACTTTGTCATGCACTATTGATTAGCTACTTTTAACTGTGTGATCTATTCTGCTTTCATTAAATTCCACATTCTGAAGAAACTAAGGTGATTTATTTAAAAAAGACAAATTTTATTTGTTTTGATTTTATTTATTCTGGATTTTTTGAATACTTATAAAACTTGAAAACAATTATTTGATTTTATTATGGTCAAAATGACTTTATATCTTCCACTCTCTGTTTGGCTTATCTATATTAGATTAGTAATAAAATATCATCTCAGCCAAATTTCCATCCTGAATTTTATTAATTTTGATAATTTTTTTGTCTTCTGACAATTAGTTACCCATAATTTATTTCTGAGAGCAGTTGTACAATTAATTGAGAATATTTTACGTAGCGCTTATAATATTTGTCCGCAAATTGTTAAACTGAGTTGTGTACTATCTGCTAGCTTGTATTTAACTTTGCATTTCAGAAATTGCTCGCTCTTTAGCTGCATCAATATTAACAATATTTTGTTTGTGGAGCAAAAGGTGCGATTACTTGGAACTATTATTATTACCATACTGTTGATCTGTATTGAAATGCGATAACTATTCAATATGAATTGGTAGACACTTTTCACAAAGAGGTAATAAACATTTTGCTATGTTTAATTATTAATGTACCATCTAGGCATATGTGAGTTAAGACCTTCTCTGGGTGATAGTGACAATTTTTAAGTACTCGGCTATTATTCGATGCTTGAGAAGCACTTTGCATAATCGGATAGTTAGGAATAGTAAGTCAAGCACTGTGAAATTTATTATTAAATTATTAATGGAGACAACCTAGTATTTTATGATTATAATCTCTGCGCTAGTATAAGACCGTTATTTACGATTATTTAAATACTATGGATAAGAAAACACCACAGAGAAATCCCCAAGAAATCGAGGATATGGAACCTGACTCAAATGGTGCATACCTTGGTCAAGATCCGAACTCCTTAAGAAAAAAACCATGGAGCGAAGAAGAGGATATGCTTGTAAAGTCTCTTGTTGACAAGTACGGCCCTCAACGTTGGTCATTTATTGCCAAGTTTGTACCAGGTAGACTAGGTAAGCAGTGTCGAGAGCGGTGGCACAATCACTTGAACCCGAGCATTCTTAAAATATAATGGACTCTTCATGAATAATGGATCCTCTTCTTGGCACACACTGCTCACGGTAATCGATGGGCAGATATGACCAAAATGATGCCAGGTCGTACTGATAACTCGATTAAAAACCACTGGAATTCTACAATGAAGAAGAAGACATCCGATTTTATGAAAATTCTTGAAGGTTCTAATTATTATATCTTTAGGAATTCTAAAAAATAGAAAATCCGGATTCCTTCAACCAGATGAAACTAATGAGCCTTACATAAAAACAGAAAAGTAACTTCTGGCTGTAATCTATAACGATAAGGAGAACATGGTGAGATTTAATAAAGACCATGAATCTCCTGAAAAAGTTGATTTAGACATTATGAAATCGACTAAAAGATAAAGAAAGTTATAATTAAACTCAAAAAATAAGGAGTCGATGGGCAAATCGACAGGAAAGTAAATATATTTTAATGCAGAGATTATGCGATGAGCTCTATGAAAAAAGTAGACAGATTATTTGGAATTCGTGAAAATTTAGGATCGCTCATATTTTAAACACCTCAGAAAGGCAGCGCGTATAGCAATGAACATAGTCGTTACTTCTATGAAGACATTTAAGTCAGTCCAAGCCCTTTCAAGTTTGGTATACTTGATTAGTGTTTACAATTTGGAAGCGGACTCAAGGAAGATGTTGAAGCTGAGGACGTTATTGAAGAAAAACAAGAAGAAGAACAGGCAGATAACATTAGTGAAAACTACATGAAAAACTAACTAAACTAATTCAGATAATGATTTATTTACTACTAAATTTTCAACTTAAACCAGCAAATATGTTTATCAATAATTAAATGAGTAATTCTGCATTCTTTTAGTGAAGAAGTTCAAGCCTGAAATTTGAAATAAAATAATTTGAAGTTTAATAATTTAATTTCACAAAGAATAATCAATGAAGCTTCTGGTACTCTCCTCAGCTTTCTTAACCTTTGGAATGGCTATAAAATGGGACCAAGTTGACTTAAATCCCGCTTTTAAGGGACAATGGAATAACGATGAGAAATATTGGACGCCATCTTTGAGCGAGTGTGAAGGTCAATGCACAGCCAAAACAGGATTTGTATGCGGAAAGAATCAAAAACAATGCTGCAAGAATAAGGCATCATGTGTGAACAAATTTGGTTTCTAGGTTTGCTCTACGTTAGTAACTGATTTTGTATGTGAACCTCAACCTTTCGGCAAATAGTCCCTACAAAATGCATTTCCTCCTTCGGTATTTACCAAACTTAAAGATATGTACCATTAGTGAAAAGTGATTATTAGTTGTATGTAATGATACTATCCTTTATTTACTGCTAGTTTTTCATCATAATAAAGCATAAAGAATCATAACTCTCTAATCAGTATTTTTTCCTGGTCGGACTCAAATATGTTTTTGAGCTTGCTGTCTCTCCTAGAGCTGAGAGAACTTGGAGGAAACCCGTGCAATAATTAAAACTCTCGTTTTTTATTGTCCTAAAACTAAATTTCCTCGTTTGTTTCGACCCAATGGTAAAGCAAATCCATATTTTATTCGCTGTTGAAACTTCTAGTTTTTGTACTACCATCTGGGAGCCTGAAACTAAAACGAATAATGTCTCCATCGACAGGTTCATCAGGGATAGACATTTTTCTAACTCTTCGCTCTTCCTAGACTTCCATATGTTTTAACTGCTATTATTTCTATTTTTCTTTCTGAAGTAGCTCAAGGCTTTCCTTTCGGCGTGATTACTGCTCTACTTTTTGATACTCTTCATTCTGCTTTTTGATGATTTAGCTAACAGCTGTAGGCTTGTCGTATTGAGCTGTTGGATAGTAAAGTTATTCTTCCTCCTACTATTATTAATAATATCCAGCACGATTTCCGTAATAGTTCTTGCGAATGTAGTTTCGGTATCGAATTAGTACATTGCGATCTTTACGTGTTGCTCGCTGGTGATCTCTAAGAATATAGTTGAATCTATCCAGATTTAACTGATTGATGGCAGCCTCACCAATTACTCGACGAGTCACTTCAATTTGCTCGAATATATTTTTACGACAGAATATAATCGAAGGCGGAGTTTTATCTCCTTACAATTGACAACATTATTTATCGTCGCTCATAGAACCTGAAAATATGAAAGATTAGTTCTATCATAAGAAATAATGTACAATTTTGCGTGCGATTTCTGGTCGGTTTAGTAATCTGATCAGGCATTCATGTACGGTATCATTTGCTGCGACTACGAACATTATTGGTTTTCTCTATAATCTTGAGTTTTTTAAAATATTGCTTAGTTTTTTATCTCTTAATTCTGGCAGCACCCGGTTCTGGTATTGATTATAGAAGTTGGAGCGGAATATTTTCCTCAGTAAGAACTCAGGTACTAAATTATTTGAATAATTACGTATAAATTCAGTGAACCCAGAGACTAAACCCACCAGTAAATTCTTGGTGAAGTTGTAAATATTTCCAATTAATGATTTATTTTGTTTCTGCTTTAAATATTGTAAATATTTTTTAACATCTTCTTGAATTCTCAAATTCTTGCTAGCTCTTATACTCTCTTAATTATCTTCATGATGACCGTTCGTATATCCGTGTTCATGTCTATGATTGGGTTCATCGTGCAGTCCCAACTTAGCACTGACTGCGTTCTACAAATATAAAGCACGTGTACATCAAGTTGAAAGTTGAATTTCTTAAGTAAGTCAACTGCTGATTAATAATTCTATTAGTTTGTGGTCTACATGAATTTAAGAACAGTCTCGTATTGCTCTTGTGTTAGCTCGTGGTCCATCTACGTGTGTGTTTGCTTGAGAATTTATTATTACTTATATTAAATCAATTAATAAGCATAATTCTGATACTTTATACTCCTGTGTTATTATTATTGCTCAATTTCACTACGTAGTATAATCCATGTCTTTATTTTCAATAATTTGATATATAAACATTAGATTGGTATTTAAATAGATGCAGCACATAAATATACAGCAAATTTGACAACATTGGTCTTCTTCATCTTTTTAAATTGATTATTAAATTAGTGGTTCATTTGAGATTTATATTATTGCATCATGCTTACAATACTTAGATGCACTTATAATGTGCTATATTGTTGTAATATTTGATGGTAGATGATAGTATAAGAATAGTAACTTCTTGAAACAGTAAAATAGAATAATATACATTTTAAATAGCACAATAATACAAAAAATAAATCATTATCATGCAGATGGAATAACTTATACACAGGTAGATCTTACCTTAACCTGAACAGTAACAGCTTGGGCTCAGTCTACTGTAGGTAGATGAGTCAATGAATAAAATTGATGCGCTTAGTACTAACCATATTGAAAGATTATCATAAGTCTCACGCCTTAGGATTTCACATAAAAGTATATAGTAAGCACAATATAATGTACCAGTCTCATCGGTGAGTTTGAATTAGTTAATTGTGAGACTGCTTTAGACATTGATCAAAACTAAAATATAATTGATTGAGCTCAGTGAAGAGAATCTGGTTAAAGAATCTGAAAGGACAAAGTATTTTATAATGGAGTTCAAGTAATAACTTAAAAAGTATAATAAGACTTTGATGTTGCGGGAGACTCAGCTGGGATCTTTAGTCTACGTTATTGATCATGCCAAAGATCCAGGATTTGTCGATAAATATCTCGAAATGTACGGCTAATTAGATAATTTCATTATTAGACCTCAATAAACACGCAAACAGATTAACACAGTTATACTGGAGTAAGCATTTTAGGTTGAAATTTAATTTTTACAGGAGTACTCAGATATGATCACTCTTTTAAAGCTTAACGCTATAAATAAGAAATATGTGTCCGACATGGAGTCATTGGTCTGCGTTGCCAATCGCCTCAAAATAATAGTAAAATTTTATTAATACATAGTTTAGAACTCCAAAATTGTTACTATTGCATAGATTTTCCCTTACGCATGCACAATTGATAAAAATGATCTTTTTTCTTTTCGTAAGGAAAGCCAGAGATGGCAGCATTTATTGGCAACTTCAATAACTTACAAAATTTACGGAGATAAGGCGACTGTTGCTAATTCATTCTTAAACTTGAAAAATGGAATTAACCTTGTCAATGCTACAATGAGTATTGTACATAAAACTCGGTAAAAATGGAATGGCACTGCTAAAGAGCTCACTAAAGATTTGTCTAATCTGGCAGACTCAACTAAAAAAATATTAAAATGCCTTATATTTAAATCCCACGCCCATCATGAAGCATAGATGCTCATTTCTGACCCCAACGGAGACTTAGCTAAATAAATATGGAATTTACCTGAACAAAAAATGTTTAGAAATCTAATTGGTACAGTTTTACCATCGATTGCTTACTCTGAAGAATTCCACATTCCAAGATTATTCACAGAATTTATTAAATCGAAAGGAAGCATAAAGATACCTTAAATTTCAATAGGTGATGTACCTGCGTATGTTAATACTATGCACGAACCAAGTGAAAATAAAATTGCGATGAGAATAAATAGTCATATTATGCTAAAGCCGCGTCAAGATTAACATCATTAAGATTACACGCCATCAATAAAGTCTATTTTAGGAGCTTTGGTGAAAAACTATTCATCATCCTCAAATTCAGGATTTGTCCACAAAAAGCAATCAGCTGACTACCCAACTTCAATAGTTTTCCATGTCCACGGAGGTGGATTTATTAGTATGTCATCATTCATCCATCAAACTTATACCAGATTATGGTCTAACAATTTGAAAGTTCCCATAATTTCAGTGGATTATGGCAAAGCACCTGAGTTTCCATTTCCTAATGGTTTGTATGACTGCTTTGAAGCATATATGTGGACTCTTTATATTTATCGGCAGATATATGACGCTGATCCATTTACTGTTATCATGGTGGGAGATTCCGCAGGAGGCAATCTTGTAGCTGCTCTCACCAACATGCTGATCACATATAAACTTAGAGTTCCTGACGGGATAGTTTTAGTGTACCCTGCTCTCAACCTCAATTTCAATAATTACACACCCAGCTTATTGACTGCTCTAAATGATACAATTCTACCGCACACTTTCTTAAAGATTTGTGTGAAAGCTTATATTAAATAAGGCGTAGACCCATTAGATCCACTAGTTAGTCCAATAAATGCTTCCAATGATGTACTTAAAAAATATCCTCCTACCAGAATGTTTGTGGGTAGTAAAGATCCATTCCATGATGATTGCTGTCGATTCACAGAAAAATTAAAGTAAAAATTTGTTTATTTTAGTAATTTATCTGAAGGAAAAGCAAAGTTAATGGTGTTTGACGAGTTCCCACATGGATTTTTACAATTTGATATGAAAACGCAACCTCATTAATTCGCAAGAAAGGCCACCAAAGAAGTATAAAATGCAATTTGGGAACTGCTTAACGCTAAACCATGATCACTATAATTTTAAAATGTTGCCGAATTAGTATATTTTTTTCGATTCAAGTTTATAAATAAATTGATAAAGTTAACAAATCATAACTTGGTGCTTTGAAATAAACGCTCAGCTAATATCTTCAACCACAAAATAATTTTTAGGCATTTTCTCTTTGGTCATACATTTCTTTCCAATTTTATCGCATGTGAAAAGTTTAGGGTTGCATTTAGAATTTACTACACGCCATGTCTTACATTTCTAGCATTAAATCCAACTGTCTATTTCATAACTTTCTCCTTTGTACACTAAACTTTTCAAAGCAAGACTTGAACGTTATTTTTATTTGGTTTTACTTTTCTTTATCTTTTTCTTATATTCATGCTTGACTGCATTCTGAGTTTCCTAATCATCTATTTCCTCTTCTGCTTACACCAGCTTGAAAATGTACTATTGGAAGGTTTCAAACTATTTAGTTTTTATCAAAGAGGTTGAAATTTTATCACATTTACTTTCAAGTAGATTGTTGTAAATTTATAAAGGGGAAGCTTTGACGTTGCTTTTCAGACAATTACATGATTTCAAGGTTGTCAGCTTTACGAGCCAGTCCAGAGTGGCATAATTCACTGCCTCTGCAAAATTGAAACCAAAGTTAAACCCACAATGGTAGGCACCCCCGAATGCCAGTACAAATTAATTTTATTTTTGCTATACTTTGTGTATCACCAGTTCTGGTACTTTTCTTTTTAACAGATATGGGTTTATAAGTATTGTTTTATGCCTTAAAAACTGGCTGCATCTGCTGAAATGCTCAGGGAAAAGTCTGGAGGCTTATTTCTCAATGATGGGACCCATATCTGATCGGATTCCATACCAAAATTTACTTTTTCCTTTATGCACATAGTTTATCGCAGAGAGATCTAAATCTTACTTGTGCCAGCAGAACAGAGCTTTCCATTGACCGACGTAACAGTATGGGGTATTTACTCCTTTGATTTGGTGACTTAAACTATGAGTCAAAATAGAATCTAATTTTTTCAAGTCCCAAGCTCCAGAACAGGGTTACATCACGGAATTAAGCAAATCAGCACCGTAGAGAGGCGGGGAGAAGGCGACATTCTTCCAAAACTTAGAATTAATAAATATATACAGTTTCTTAAATTTCGTCGGGAGTCATGCCGTCTACAATTTTGTCCAGCTCTTCAGACTTCTGTTGATACTAGTTGAAGCTCATTGATTTCTTGGCAATGTGAAGGCATTCATATATCCCGCCCTTGCCGTACAGATTTTGCTCGATGGGACCATTAATGTGCAGCTCATTAAGGGCGGGTCCATATTCACTTTTTCGCGCTTTCCACTCAGGAGGCGGGATTACCTACATATGAACTTCATGGGTAAATGGAAAGAGAGCAAAGGTGGCTCCCTCGATAATTGCGTACCTTCACGATGCCGTAATCTTTCTTGTAGGTTCGGTCGAGTTTCTAAACAAACTCTTTGAAGTTGCTGAACTACTTCATTGTTGGCCGGATGACTGGGCAGTACGGAATCTCCATGTCTAGGTGATCTGAGTTATATCAGAATTGGAAAGAACTGCAAATTCGAAAACTTGCACAGAAGTTCACTTACTTTAACCAATAATATATGAAATTTATTATATTTTCAATTTCAAATATATTATATCGTTTATTTCATGATAAATTGCTACTCAATTCCTTTATTATTTTGCAACTAGTATTATTGTCTATCATTTCCAATTTTCATAGATTTAAATATTTCAACTTCTAATTTTTTATTATATTGTCAATATTAATATACAAAATAGAATAGAAATTCCTAAACATTTTTAAATAATATTTAAATAATATAAATCATTTGAACAATTTCTTGACGACTACGACTTGAATTACAACAACAACAATCATGACAATAATTTTGATGGTGAGCAAAATCCAATATCCTTTATTTTGATCAATAATAGTTTGTTTTCTTGAATTGTGTTGCTCTAAAACTTGCTTGAAAGTCCATCCTACTCTCTTGATATCCATTAGAAACTAACTAATCCTCCTTGACAATTTAGCTAGTTGTTCCTTACCGACATACTCCGACACCAATTACGAATCAATAATTTCGAATGAGACATCAGCAGATGCCGATGATTTCTTAATAAAACAGATGGTATAATTACCTGGTTATTTATATATGGCTTATATTGTAGTATTGTAGTCGATGCCGAATCCACTCTGATGCCATATTTGTCGCACATTTTTGTAGTATAGTACCATGTTCACGTTGTCGATATTGTGGTTATAGTGGAAGTAGAAATTTTTTATTGTATCTGCCTGTTATACTTGGTAGTCCAGGCAAGTTTATTAGTTTGTGAGAGTTATCTATATGCATTATGCGTTATAGATTGACAATATCAGTATTGTGAGTATGAGAGTTATGGCATGTCTGTTCATAGCGAAGCATTTATTTAGTATGTTTGGCAATAACTTAGATATAGACATCTATAGGTAGATTGAAATGATATGCTTTTGATGATTGGTATTTTGGAATTATTATAAAATGTGGACTCATATAAAATGAGAAAATTGTATACGATAAGAAAAGCTATAATCAACTTAATATTGTAAATATAATCTCATTTATTATAAAAGGGATTCAGATAAATTTAAGTTCAAATAATTACAAAATTAATAATAAAGTTTATATCTATAAAACTACTTTTAAGGAGAGCAATTAGTTAATAGATTATTATTTTTTTGACTTTTTAAAGGATTAAGCATATAATTATGGATAAAGGATCTATTTGCTCTTTAGTTTTGTTTTAAAAAGTTATTGTTTATGAATTCAAAAATTTAGAAAGCCAATATCAATAGATATAGGTCAATAAGTTGTTAGTTTAACAAATTTTCAAATATTAAATTTTAATTTCATGATTTTTTTGTGTCAAGCTAAATTATTTTTTCAAATATTAAATATTAGTCATTTTATTGTACAAATAACTTAGTTCCATAATTTATTCTCAATCGCATTAAATCATGCTATTAAACACAAATAAATCTTAGCTAAAGCTTAAATATATTTATTTTGGCATTAACACAACAATTAGTTAGATGAAAATATTATAACAAATTCGGTAGAATAGTAAAATAGAATCTACAAACAATAAGAATTCCTAATATTAATGATAACTGATAATCATTTTGGAAAACAGTATTTTATCAATATTCTTTGTTCTGCATTATTTTCGTCTCGATTACTCTTCTTAGTATTGATTATAATTCCGGTAACCTTTCTCATTGATTACGACAAACTTATGTTTCGTTATGCTTTTAAACTTAGCTCATTTGAGTCTTTAAATGTAGCATTGATAAATGATTTGAGCTTTGCTTTCATAGGTAATTCTAATGCTTCAGTTAAAAAAAGCATCTAGAATAAATTAAAAAACCTTTCTGAGTTTGTAGTCCTCAAAAATGATTACATATTTGCGAATATCGAGTAAAATCCAAGTAAGTGAGAAGCTATCGGTCTTGGACAATATTAAAAAAGTCAAAAAATATACGATTTGAGTACAAATTGCTATTTTTTGCACTTGTATTATATTAAAATTGAATTCTACTTTGATAGACTGATGCAACCTCTATTCTACTCTCCTTCTCCTCTAACAGGACCCTGTATTGGGGCCTAAAAATTGATGAACTAGAGCTCTATTTCAAGGGAATTAATGCTGCTGGCCGCCATAAACGAGCAATTTCTGTTGACTCAACACCTCATTCAGGTGCAATCCCGACTCAGTGAGTAGCTCAAGAAAGAAAAGCAATCGTCTGACTCTGGTCAAAGTTCACTGGCCAACAATCAAAACAACGTCAAGAGAAGCAGCATGGAAGAATAGGAAGACTTCAAATTTGCATCTGAAAATAATGATGAATCGTCATCTCACAAAAGTCCAAAGGAAGAAGAGCCATTGACAAGACTTCGTATTAAGAAAGTGTTCAAGTACTAAGTCTAATATGAGTCGTAAAATTCACAAAAAAATGTGAAGAAGTGCGAGACGAAAAACATCATTAAGAACTTCATTAAATCGATTTTCAATTTTATGAGAAAACATAAAGTATATGTTGAAAAGTTATCTAAACACTGTGATGTCTCATCTGAACAACTTATGGAAAGCATCGAAAAATTGGACGGCAAAGTGAATACGATATTTTAATTGAGAGAGTTCTGGACAGGGATGCCCTTCAGCAGCATATATCGCACTATCTCATAGTTCTTTCTAAAAAGATACAGTCTAAAGCATATTTTTCACTCTCGAATAACAAACCATCAAGTACATTTGAAGTACCGACAAAAATTTTTGTAAAGCCTAAGAAAACCAGAGCAATTCACAAGCCTTAAAGATTTTTGATATTTTTAACATTCTATGAACTAATGTGACTATTTGTTCTATTTTTTTAATTGTTGTAAAATAAATGAAGTAGATTCAAGTAGATTAGTTACACCATTATAATATTAATAGATGATAAAATAATCAGCAGTTATAAATATCAATAGGAATGGAAGTCTAGCTCTTAATCCTAGCAGTTACAAGTTTATTGCCTTTCTATTCACTTTTACCCTGTCCTTTCTGTTTCTGAATGAGCCGAGCGACGCCCTGATGAATGGCACACTAAATATTTTAAGCAAGCTATTCGCTGTTTTATCTATTTCTTATTTTAATACGACTAAATTATTTAAATAATTACTGTGAGATACCTGAGTGAATTAGCATAAATGTTGATTATAGTAGTAATGATAAATATTAAGAATAGCTTTCATGCGGCTGTGATGATATCTAGGACTAAAGGGAGTATGGGATTTTCTTAGCGTCTATCGGAAATACTGGAATTTGTAGGGATATCAATTTTTTGACTAATTTGCTTCGAGAGAATATTTCAAATTCACAAAAAATTCTCTTTAAATTTTTATTGATTTACTTCTTAAACTTCTTATCTTTTTTGTATTTTTCCGCAAATTCCGCAACTTTCATAAGACTAACATCGATCTCCTTGATATCTTGCTTAGCTTATAGTATTTTCTTGCTGTTATCATTGACCAAAATAACACAGCCTGCACTTTAATCCTCTCCATGAGGAATTCTGATCATAACTGGCACTTCAGCTGAAGATTGGATTTATTTCTGCATTACTAACTATAAATGTATTATGGGCTATTTTGCTGATTAGGCGTAGGCTGATATAGCCTTGCAACCTTACAACAATTGAGATTTATTTAGTTTTATGTAATTTTTGGTTCTTTACAGTATTTTCAAGTATTAGTTCGACTAGTTTACATAGGTAGAAGCATTTGCATTATCCTGAATTTTAACCTATATTTTTCTGCTTTTCTGAACCTATGTACGAAACTGTTTCTTCTGAATGATCTTAGATTTCTCCATCTTACCAGTCTTCAGATGCGAGCTATCGAGATTGACCTGCTCTCGTTGTTTAGCCTGCAGTTTTTGTTTAATTCTTTGCTGCTTGCGATTTTAGAGGGTTTTCTTCAATTGTTGATTTTTCGCAAGTTATTCCAAATTCATTTATCTATTATAATCTTATAAATTAATCCATAATACCAAATATTAATATCTTCAATATTAATTGTCAATATTGATAAAAGGAAATATTTTATGTATAGAGTTGACCAATGAAGAGTATTTTTAGTATGCAACAGTGGTATTAACTGAGTTTGATAAAAGTGAAATATTATGTAAAAATTAATCATTTGTTTTGGATTGGTTGCAATTTTTTGAAAGGAAATAGAATCTTATTTTATCTTTTGTTAATTTTATACTAGTTTCTAGGTCTTTTTGTCATCAATATCAAAGCCTCATTTATTTCGATTGACTCCTCAGTGTTAACCCGAACTCGAGAGCTACAAATGTCTAATACTTTTTAGTTTTGGCCATAGGAATAACTGTGCTCATTGTTTATGAATGGTAAAAGAGTATCCTGGCTTGAATTTCGAGCATGAGTGGACAATAGCTTAACTGTATGTTTTTCCATTATGTTTTGCCCATTAAGACTTGATTTCTCCTCGGTTGTTGTCTTATTTGCGGGAGTCATTGGCTCATTACCAGATGTTCTATCAATAGTGTTAGATTTTTGTTTTTGTGGGATACTTCCCATCCAAATGAACAAAAATAATATTATATTGAATCAATATTTGATGGTTGAAGCAAGTATGTTCGACACTGTTCGTTTTTTGATGTTATTAATATTTTTTTCATTAATTACAGAAAGTTTACTAGTTATTTTTGGTTTATTATCCAATATATTTATTATTTACTACTTTTTTGTACAAATATTGGTGCAAATATCCGATTACACTTGTAATTTGAAAAAGGATTTATTTGATAAAAATTAATCCTAGCTTTTGCATATTGTAAATTTTAGTCATAAATAATATAAGTATTTTGTGAATCATTTACATGACAGACGAATAAGAGTGAATATCAGACAGTGAGTAACAAATTTTTATAATACTTGACTCCCTCGATTCTACTGTCAACGGCAATATCACCTCGTCTGCATGCTTTCCTCAATTTTATTTATATTATTGCTAATGGTAGGTTTTTTACCCTCGCTATCTACTCACCGGAATAGCCTCTTTTATAGTCTTTGAAAAATTCGCGGAACTGTAGTTCGAAATCTTGACGCTCATCAAATAATGTCGACTAGACCATCCTGATATTGTTTGGGTATTTCACAAGTCTTGCATTTAATCCGAATTTCTAAAATTGCTCGCAGGCCTATAATAATTCTTAAGGAGACACAAGCTGAAGTTGTCTTTTCATATTGTAGAAGTAAAACAAGTCCAACAAGGATACAATGCCTCCATATTTCTTAAACAGAGTGTTCGCACAAATATTAAACAATTATGTGGCAAGCTGACGAATGTAATCACGACCTGCTTCTTATTTGCTGATAGCTGACACAAACCCAATATCCTTTAATATTTTATTAACTTCGGTGTTGTCATTTTGATCATTACCAGAAATAGCTCTCATTTATTTCATCGCATCCTTAATTTCTCGTAAGTTTCCAAATAAACTTTAGAAACTTACAAAAGATGATCCAACCTTCGCTGCACTGGTGTCTATCTTCTGCTTTTATTTTTCAATCTTGTTGAAAACTCCAGAATACATTTGAGGCTGATTGGGAGCCTGCATCACACTAGAAGGTTTTAACCATGCTTGATTTTTGACCATCGCTGATATAGTGACTAATGCTTCTTTATAGTTTTTCATAGATAGCTTCAATTTGCCATAATCGGTCCTCAACTTCAAGAAATATTCTTTACTCCAGAGCATGCCATGTTCCTACATTTATCAACACCCGTACCGAAATAAGACATTATCTAATTTTACTACCCTAAATAAGAAAAGCATGGTCACTATTAGAGTATAGTAACACTCGATGGGTTGTGACATTCATGGACAGATCGACCACTTTTATAGCGCTGTATTATTTATCATATCGTACTTGTCTTCAATTGTTACGTTCTGGTAAGTTTAGAGAATTTTCTAGTCTGGGTTATTGCTGATCAACTGTCTGTTTATGTAGAATAGGCTGTCTTGCATTTATTGTGTTATTATCTATTATTTAATATTTAGACTATCTTTATAATACATACTATTATTATATATTAAACAACTCATTTATTTAGTATCATATTGACAGTTCTTCATTAATTCTTTCTAATCACATTTATATTATGAACTCTTGTACTATTACCGGTATTACTCGACAAATTCGAGGTATTTGAGGCGTTGGACATTTTGGAGTCTGATCTCTGGAGTGCAGCGCTTGTAGCCAGTCTCTGCTTTTATAGTTGCTCTATCTTTGCGTTTATCTCCTTTAGTGCTTTATTAGATGTTTTACGTGCTTTTATAATTTATTCCATGTATAGTTTAGAACAATTGCAAGGCCCGGCTTCTGAAATCCACTTGTCGATTTCTTCTAGATTTTACAGTAAATATGTAATTCTCATTTCGATTTCTTATTCTTCTGAAGTATCACCATCTCGTACTGGTGGCAATGGTTTAGGTTAAAATTTGACCATTTCATCAAATGGTTTTCTATTTTTGCAGGCTGAACACCATTAGAACTGAAGTGCGCATTCTGTTAAATTTCTAATTATCTCGTATTTGCTTCGTAATGCGCCTCTTATTTATTGACAGTCTTTCTTGTTACAAATGTGAGCTGGAGTATTTTGCTTGATTGACAATTTATCACGACATAAATTGCTTCTTAAACTTGCTTGCACTTTTGAACCAAATTCTTTGTTGATTTATTTCACTTGTTCTCTCACTTATTTCTATTTTTCAGAAAACTGCTCTGTCTTCTTGGACAGTATTGAAATGTGGATTGATTTTATGATGAATAGCACCAAGGGAATCGCCAAACCAGGTGTTAAGTAAATGGGATCTAATTTGATATGTTAAGTATACAACAACGCTACTCCTCCAATAAAAAGTAAGAAGAAGAACACAATAAATTTCCAGTAAGTTTTATTTAGTCCCTTGATCCTTGATGGAATACCTTGCTTTTATTGTTAATTTTTGCGAATGCTGGCTTATATACTTTTAACTTTGGTCGCAATAGGCTCTGAAACTGTCAGTTTACCAACTTTATATGCCACGTATGCGAGTATTAGTAACCCGATGAATCTAAACACAATTTCGAAGTTGAAGTAGATGACTTTTGCTGACACCAATAGTGCATTCAAAGCAGCATCTAAATCTAAGTTCTAGGGTGAGAGTGGCTTCGAAGGATTCTTCGACATTCTGAAGTTGTCACTAAATTTTGTATCTATTAATTATTATAAACTCGACTGCGTATTAAAATTGTCATGCTACGAACCTATTATTTTAAACTTTCTATTTATTAAATAGTTTCGAACATGAGCAGCTAAAGAGAGGGCCTATAAATGGAATACAATGATTTTATTCGACTAAAGAAAAGCATGGCATCGAAGCTAGAATAAACTAAAATATAGAAAGTAGAGTCACATCTTTACTACATATCGGAGTAAATGAGATTTGTAAAAGGCAAATTTGAACGGATTATTTCTAGACTTCAACTCAAATCTAATTTCAAGCATTAACGAATTATATGATACGGGCAGTACAATATGAATTTATTGATATTTTATACTGTTTTTGCATACTATAGACTATATAAATAAAGAAAAATGAAAAACTAATATTCAAATCAGCTGTCCGAGTCACTTTAGAAGGAAGACTCAACAGGTGGTGCAGCCTAGCCCGCATCATGGTCCTAGTTTTTCTAGTTAGCGTTGCTGACTTCTAGGTATGACGTTTTATCTCGTACAAATCTTTGTAATTGCCTTATTTTAATAGTTGGCAAGTTATCGATATTTAACTATTAAGTTTGAGGTGATTTACCCTCATAAACAATCTCGATAACCTACTTTAAGTACTATTTAGGCAATTTCTTGATTTGTTGAGTCAATGCTTTCTTCTAGGCGAGAGTAGCAGGCTGGGACTAACTCGGTTATCGAAATCTAGGCTATGACGATTTCGATGGAGCATTGCTTTTCTTCTTTTTAATATCTAGGCTCGTCTGACTGACCGTATTGGGATTCTGATAGGAAATCGAGCGATTAAGCGAAGAATCGGAGCTGATTTTATTATAATACTGTTCGAATTAACTTGTGAGCTTACAGAAATCAGGGTTATTTTTATTAAACTAATAACTATTTCTGATGATTTTACCGATGTCCGCGTGGAACTGCGTTGGAGTAGCATACGCCCGCTTCTTTAAATTTTTCTAAACCGTTTGCAAGTCCATGGGTTCCTTAATTATATCCTTATAGTTGGGAATGTTCAGGGCAACGGGATCGACGGGTTCCTTGAACGGCCAAGATGTTTTATGGTTTTTCAACATGTGTAATATGCGCAGGCACGGCTTCATGAAGTCATCGATTTCTTCGTAATAGTTCGAGCTTGCCGCCCGACTGTAATTATTAAGACTGTTGATCTATTCAGTATATCTTTGCGCGCTTTTAATTTTGGTCAATCTTTCGGAAGGTTCTTCAACTTCCGGGGCATGGCTGACCAATTACTTCTTTACTGAGTTGGTTTTCTTTTTTTGGTTCGTTCTCTTGTTTTTAGCTTAGCGTTCTATCTGCAGACTATAGCCCTTGGGTAGTATTTTATCGAGTGCATTGGCTTGGCTGATAGTCAACTCAATGTTGAATTTTTTAACATCTCCGTTGGTGCCGTAAAATTTACTATTATTGTCCTGCTCGTTATCCTCGTGAGCACCTTCTTCAATATCCATTTATTCCTTCGCTTTTTATTATAAAAATATGAGAATTAGATCACTACTTATATTTGAAATAGTTCAACTGTTTATTATACATATTGCTATTATTATATATAAACTAACTCATTTTATAACCATTAAAAATTGCCATTAATTTTTTCTGACCATTTCTTAGTAATTTTGCCTTATTTTATTTCTAGCTTCTAATCATAATATCTTCGGAATTAATAAATAAAATTTAATTTGTACCCTCAGATGAACTTGCATTACCGAAATGATCGTAGATATAATTCAAATAAACAAACATTTTTCTCATTGAACAAGCTACTTGGTCTGCCCAACAATTGATTTCGAGTCGATTCCTTGCAATTCGAGCTGTTCGGTTGGCTTAGCTGAGCCTGGGATCTTATGTACGCAAAGGTGCTTTATTTTCTTAATGGAAGTTGGTGAGCTTCCGCAAACAGCTTCATAAGCTGCACCTGCTTCGTAATGGTCTTCGACTACTAGAACTCGACCTCCGCACTCTTCAATGTTCTTTCTAATTCCTTCGACATCGAAAGGCTTTAACGAGAAGACATCAACAACTCTAACTTTGATTCCTAGATTAATATTAATTGTACCTTCGGCAGCTAGGGCATCGTAAGCTTTGATACATTCGTGAAGGGTTGGTCCGTGTGAAATAAGGACAGCTTTGTCTTCGCCACTTGATTTTACTACTTTAGCTAAAAATAAAATATGAATTTACATTTGCCTAATTCGAAAACTTCATCGTTTTTGTAAATCACAGGTACATCAGGTCTTGAAGTTCGAATGAATGCTGGTCCTTCATCATAGTTACCGACAAGTTCAACAGCCTTCTATACAGAAACACCATCGCTAGGCACCAAGACGACACCATGAGGAATATTTCTAAAGAATCCTAGATCTTCCAAAGCCATCTGACTAGGTCCATCCTCTCCAATACTGCAGCCAGAATGTGAGCCAACCATCTTGATTGGGTTTCCTCCGATACCTGCTATTCTAATTTGGTCACTAGCTCTACTGAAAAAGGCTGCGAAAGTTGAGCAATATGGAATTTTTCTTCTGCATGATAATCCTGTTGTAACACCAACTAAGTTTTGTTATGCAATAAAGCATTCAATAAAACTTTTTGGGAATGCATCTTTAAGTGTAATTGCAAAGGTTGAGTTTTTAGTATCTCCGTCAAGACCAACAACATTAGGATTCGACTCTCTTGCTTTTTTCAATCCTTCTCCGTATGCTTTTCTAGTTGAAATTTTTGCATTTGGTTCATAATTGGGCTTTACAGAAACTTTTCCTTTTTATATTTTAGGTTATTCACCTTCAGGAGCATTGGTTTTAAATTCAACATTTTGATTTTTGATCAAAGATTTAACATGATCAGTCACTTATTTCGTCTTGTCTCCAAGATCTTTTCCATGCCAATCTAGTTTATCTTCAATATTTTCACCTAGATTCTTTCCTTTGAATGTTCGGCAAATAATTGCACATGGCTTCTAGGACTATTTCTTAGTTTTTTCGATAGCGGCAACGATTTCAGCAACGTTGTGGCCATCAATTACTTGAGTATTCCATCCGAATGCGGTGAATTTATTTTTGTATACGTCAGTTTTGTGCTGGAACATTGTCTCTTGCGATTGACCTAGTCTGTTCATATCGACAAAGAGAGTTAGGTTATTAAGCTTGTGAACGGCGGCGAAATCAGCAGCTTCCCAGATACTACCCTCGGCAATTTCACCATCACCAGTGATGCAAAAGATTCTATTGTTAATTTCATCGAAATATTTGCTAGAGTAAGCCATACCGCATGCTACAGATAGACCTTGACCTAGAGATCCAGTTGCGACATCGACGAATGGTATTTTTGGGACTGGATGTCCTTCGATGAGCGAATTTTTAAGACGAAGTGACATCAACTGCTCCTCTGTTAGAGTTTTCGCACGGTACAAAGCTGAATATAAAATAGGAGCTGCGTGTCCTTTCGAAAGTACAATTCGATCGTTGAGGAAGTGTTTTGTATTGTCTGGATGGAACTTCAATCCTGACTCGTGGAAAAATAGGACTGAAAATACTTCTGCAATTGACGCACATGATGTAGGGTGTCCACTCTTAGTCACATGTACTGCGTTAATAGAGTCGATTCGAAGCCAGTTGGCAATATCTTCGTTTACAGAATAATCTGCAGCTCCTTTCACTTTCTTCTTGGGAACTGATTATGGAATCATCTTTTATTCGGCTTTTTCTGCACTCTTGGCTGGTCTGCCTCTCTTGGACATTAAATATATAAATAAATTCAAGATATTTCAACTTGGATATAAATAAATTCTTATATCAAATAAATTTTATGCTTTTAATCACAAAATTAATTAATTGCATATTAAATAATTATTCTAAAAGTCAATTTAAATGTTGAATTACGAAACTCACAAAGTGAATCATTAAATTTTACAGCACTTTTTATTATCAGAATCATTAATATTATTTCGTACTTTTTATAATATTAATGCACATGCAATTTTATTAATGATTATTTAAATTGTAGAAATTTTCATTTCAAAATTAAACGTAACTGTGATATTGGATTTAATTAGGAATATTTTTCTAGCTTTTATAATATTATAAAACTTGAGGTTTTAATTTAATTTCATGAGTACCAGACTTTAAAACATTTCAAATCGCCTCACTACTTCTGAGAGTAGATTAACTGAATGGCGCCAAAAGTACCCTCTTGATAGAAATCATGTTCGTTACACTCTTTACACTGAAAAATATTCTAAAATCGTGGATTCTTTGTTTGACGTCATCATTTAAAACCCTCAAATATTCCGTCACTCTAACCTTGAAGACTTTAATCGCAGATAGGAACGCTTAGATGGAAACAAAATGGCATTTGCTATGCATAAATTGCGTCCAGTCCGTCCCGAAAAGTACTCATCTGACATGCATGCATTATCAATAATTGCCCATGGAATTTACCACTTCGACCCAGGATTTTCAGTGAAGTGCGACATCACGTTTTTTCTATATGCTAAAACTTTATACTACTTCGCGGGCGAGAACCCAACTCAGCAGAAGTTAATGCATGAAGCAATGACTTATAAACACATCGGATGCTTCGGTCTTACTGAGCTCGGTCATGGCAGTAACGTCAAAGGGATCCTTACTCGAGCAACATATGACCACAGTACAAAATAATTTATCATCCATTCGCCTTGTGAAAATGCTATGAAATTTTGGATAGGAGCTGCAGCTTAATTAGCCACTATGTCAGTTATTTGGGCTCAGCTTGTCATTGGCGGAGAGTAGTACGGACCTCATCCCTTCATTGTGCCCATCCGCGACCCTAAGACTCATATGGTGTATCCAGGAGTTACAATTGGGGACTGTGGTGGTAAAAATGGAGCCAATTTAATTGACAACGGTTACATTTTATTCAATAATTACCGAATTCCAAAGGATTATGGTCTCAATCGACTGTCAGGAGTTGATGAAAATGGCTAATTTTTCAAAAAGCCTAAATCTCTCGATAAATTGTTTGGTATGTATATGGGTCCTTTGTCTTCAGGTCGATCATTTATAGCTTGTAATTCAATGGCAGCATCAATTTCGTGCTTAGCAATCGCAACACGATATGCTTGCACTCGGCGTCAGTTTTCACCATCACAAAAGTAACCATAATCATTATTAATTGATTACCAGTCGATGCGATATCGTATAATGCCAAATTTAGCACAATGTTTTGTTTACTTATTTGGTGGTATAAATTTGCTAAAAATGTACGACACTAATGTTAAGTAACTGCTTGATCCTCAAAAGAATAAGCTAATGGAACAGCTTCATGCAATTACAGGCCCGTGCAAAGCTAAGTCATCTTGGTTCGCATCCAAAGTAATCACTGAATGTAGAGAAATTATGGGTGGGCATGGTTACTCTGCTTACAGTGGATTCAGCAGAATTTATCATGGACAAGATGTCAATGCAACTTGGTAAGGAGATAACAATATGTTGCTTCAGCAGACAACAAAATACATTTTGAAAATATTGCACAAACTTAACAAAGGCAAATCTTTCGAGAACAACACTTTAGCATTTTTAAGTGAAACTATGGAAATTGAATAAAATCCAACTAAGCAAGATCTCTGTGATTTAAAATACTTGTAAAAAGCAATAAAGATAAGGATACGAGATTTGTCTCAGTAATGCATTGGATTGCTGGTATAACAAAAAGCATAAGGCAAGGACCCAATGCAAATCTGGAATTAAGCTCAGCCTTACTTCGGTAACTGGCTATCAAGTGCTTATGGTAAATATGTATTAATTCAGGTGATCTCTACTACTTGGAACATATTAAAGGAGTAATCGACCAGCTTGCTTTTGAGTGGAAGTAAGTGGCTATCAATTGCACACTCTTATGGGCATTTAATCTACTGATTTAATGGAAGTGGGGAACTATTCAAACTCGAAAGCTACTGCAAGAATGCATTGTTGAGCTAGTGTAATGGATGACACCTCGATCAGTCAGTATTCTAGACTGCTTTTCTGCACCTAGTCAAGTTATCGGGTCTGTTTTTGCCAATTAGAACGGTGAGGGTATAAAAGAGTACATCAATAAGCTATTCACTGGTAAGAAAACTTTCGAAGGAGTCAATTGGACAGAAAATCTAATTAAGCTTCGATAGTAAAAATGATAAAATTGTATCAAATATGAATTATTAACAACAATTTGTTTTAGCCAATAAATAGTTAATGGATTAGTTTTTGAGGCTTAGTTTAAACAAAAATACTTTATCTCTTATTTAGTTTATCATGTTATCAATTAATTGCCAAATGTTTGTATTAATAATAAGTTGAATGGATGGCTAAGGGTAAATGTTTATTGGCAACAAGAAGAAGAACAATCCTATCGATGATGACAACAAAACTAAGAATGGCAAGTATTATAAAAAAAATCAAAATAAGTCACTCGCCAATGCAAAGTTGATCTAATAAATCCAATAATCTAAAAAGAGTAATGGTAAGCCTAAACAAAATGGCGAGAGGTCAGGTATTGATCCAAAAGTACAAAAGAAAATAGACGATATCAAAAGTATTCTCTAGCACCATAATCAATAAACGATATTGAAGGCTTTACAGAATAATAACTATAACCAGCAGTAAGCTTTAGAAGAACTATTTAATATGCCTGCTTACTAACAATAAGAATTTTAACAGAAAACTGAATCAAAGAGTAGAAATAATAAGTCTAAACCTTCATCTTAAAAATAACAGATGGCTAATGATTTGCTCAATTAGATCTATGATTCAAAATAATAAATTGATCCTTCTTAATTCGAGTAATTGTTCGCAGAAATCGCACAGATTATTCAACAGGAATAAAAAAATAATGGTATGGATTTATTCTAGATCAACGAACTTATTGACGATTGCTTCCTCATAAAAAATGTTATACTCAAGGATCAAAGCGAAATTTATATCGATGAAAATGACGAACTGTGTAGACAGACTTAGCTATTTATGTAAGAACTAATAAAAAATTAAGTTGCCAAGGAGATAAAGAGACAGTAAGACTTTCCAACACTGGCATCTGTGAGCAAAAGTATAAAACAATATATCCTTAGATATCCCAAATGGCAACAAATCAACAATTCAGTTAATCCAAGAAGGCTACAAAAAATAATCTCACGAACAATAGTACTTCACTCCGAACAAAACCCCACAAATATACGGTAGTCGACAATCAGCTCAATAATACTCATTATTCACAGTCAATAATAACCCTCGGTCGTATAGTGATGTGCTCCAGCTATCCAAATAGTACAGTTAAATGGGCATCGATAAGTTGAAGTTTATTTATTTGAGACTTTAAGATATTAATTTGTGTAAGAGATTTCTAGATAAGTATTATATCGATAAGAAGAAGGAAATCAAAAAAGATAAACAGGAAGATAAGAAATATGTGACCATGCCTATCAGAAAGAATTCAGAAAAGTTATCTTACAAAAGATTATAAGATGAAAATTTCAAGAATTACTCCTTACGCTAGATTCGAGATGAACTTGACCATTTATTCAAAAGAAGAATTGTGTTCAGAATGACGAGAGGCAAGATCTCAAATGTGGCTCATCGCAAATAGCTAGAGCGACTGTCTCACTTAGATGACCCTCGTATCAACAAATTAAGTGAAGTAGCGAGATTTAAAACAATCGAGCAGATGGCCAGTAGCAACCCGCAGTTTATCGATCTTCACGGTTACCGAGAGGAATAAATCGATTAGCTGTTTTATGAAATTGAGGAGATGATCAAACAATTGTTCAGGAAAGGCAGCTCAATGATTGAGACGACTAAATCAGGTAGTAGTGTGTATGTAGTTGTGAAGGCGCTTACGGGTAAAGGATTGCACAGCAAATGTAAAATATATTGATAATTTAGATGGTCGAAGTGTACTCAAGCCGTCAATAAAAGATTGGTGTGACAAGAATGATATTAAATGTGCAGAGACAGAAGACTCAGTTAATGTGTACATCGAAGTGGTACGATGAACTATAATGATGCAGCTTACAAATATCAACATAATCAAATAAGAATTATCAAACTTTATAAATAATCAGAGCAGCCCCTTACTGAAATAGCATTTTGTTTCCAATCCAAGGTTATCCTTGCCCATAAGAATTCTAACGAACGATGACTCTCCCCATGCAGTCCCCCAGAAGTTACGAGCTAGCCAATAATTTTTACCTCCTTCGCTTCCATATCCTACAACTTCGACATAATGATCAACTTTTGGATTGATTGATATTTCACTGAATATTCCTCCTTTGTATTTCTTGAACTCTTCTGAAGCATGAATTCCACAGACGATAGGCCCGTTATATATCTAATTTTTCATATTTGTTTCTCCTGAGATATAGCCATAATCTGAGATCTTCCATCTTTTATAATTTTTACTTTCAGTGCATTTATATTAAAACACAGATCCGACACAATTGCCACAATTGCTGATTCCTGAGCAATTTTACTTCGCAGGATCAACTCCTTGGTAATACTGACACCCTTACTCAGCAAGCCCATATTTATCAATAAAAATGAGCGCATCGATCGGAGTGCCTCCTTTGGCGCATTTACCAACCCCACAGTTTAATAGACTTTGTACTGATAATTTAACTGTGTGCTTGCCTGCTGTCTTTATGTATTAGCGATCAGCGATCATTGATACTGTTGCGAATGCCCAACTTGATGTGCACTCGTGAGGAGTCACGGAACTGCGGCTTGCTGTTAGAAATTGGGGCAGATTCATCACTGAAGGATTTATGACTGGAATATTCAAGTATGAACCTAGTGGGTTGTTAGGGACAGTCTTATTTCTGATATCGTTTGTCCAAGTGTCTAGGGGTGAAGCCCAACTGCATCTATTCTATATTCCTAGTACATTCTTGCCTCTTTAAATCCTAAAAGTGCCATTTTCCCCAAAAGATGAACCCCAAGAATTCCTCACTCTCCAAAATTGAGTGCCATTTTCAATACCCCAGCCATAGACAACAACAAAATGATCAATTCTGTTGGCAGTATTGTTATTATTTTTAATAATACCAGAAGTATAGTTATTGAGTCCTGTGCTGTTAATTCCGCATGCTACGGGGCCATATTTTAAAATTTAATCTATCATGTTGGCTTAACCTGAAACTGTGCCATAGTCATCAATCGCGTATATTTTGGAGTTTATTGTCGATTTGCATGAACCATCTAAGCAAGTTTGACATTTTGATTGTGATGTGCATGATACTCCGTTAGTGTATCCTTTGGCTAGATAGGTAGAGCATGAAGAGTCAGTAATATTATTCTTTTTGATCCATCTAAAAGCACTGGTTACTTATCCACCCATGCACCCATAATCCAATTAATCACATGAGAGTAACACTTGCACACCGATCTAAATATCAGGTGAGGCTGCTTTTCTTTTGATTTTCATCCTAGAATTAAACACATCAACTGCAGCAAATGCCCATCCGCTGTGACATGGCTGCGGGTAGTTCTGACTATGGATTTCACTCAGGTATGTTATTCCGTTTACATTATCCCAACTGAAATGGTCAGGCGCTGTCTATGTGAGAGTAAAGCATAGGGTTAGAAACAGGCTGAGGTATAGGGTAGTTTTTATTATCATTGCTTTTATGTTATATCCAATCTTTATTATTTTGTACAATATACAAATACACTCAATAATTAATCTATTTGAAACAGAAAATTTCATAACGAAAGCATACACTCATATTAAGTTCAGCTTGAAGTAAAGCTTTATATGCATTTAAGTGTCAAAATAAAGATGTATATTTTGATTGAAAGTTGATGTATAATTCCTAAAATAGTATCTGTTAAATTTATAAATAATTTAATTGTATCAAGGATGCCATAATTTGAAGCTACTACAAAAGCAGAAATCGATAACATTTTGAAGCAGAATGGAGGTATTGCTGTTGTTGAATGTCACGCCAGCTGGTGTGCCTTGCGTGATTGAAATCCAATCTTAAAAAACTGGGATTCCATTGATTAAGGTGGATGTCGACAAGTCTGATTAACTATCAATGTTTTATAGAATTCAGGCTATGCCAATTTTCATTATTGTCAAAGGTACCCATAAAGGCGAAATTCAACAGATTACTGGAGCAAGTTAGTAGAAGATTAAAGCATTCTTCCAGAAAGCAATTCAGATTAAATGATCAAATCACAATATTATTGTTGTTCTTTGCTATGTTTCATAATACCGTATTCAAAAATAATATTTTGTTTTGAGACAAATAATTATATTTAAGTATTTTTAATTATTATTAAATATACTATTTATATTATAAATTACAAATAAATGCACAATTGTTATAAAT
>APMI01008522.1_pt1 | contig 35085 bp, 26 predicted proteins | sample 667938 | NCBI WGS metagenome assembly APMI01 (sample SAMN01084076, study PRJNA167559) | wastewater metagenome | biome: Wastewater | place: Denmark: Ejby Moelle, Odense | collected 2011-11-28
CTTTTCTGTGTCGAATGGTCAATCAGGCAAGTATTTTAAGACAAAAGTCAAAGCATATCAGATTCGTTGTTTTGTTGAAAAAATTGATTAAAATTAAATAGAGGTTGGTATTATAATTTGGTATGCAATAATTTAAGACTACTCATACTATTAACCCGATATTCTTTCATCAATTAGATAGTTTATGTATTTTACTCAATTAACTATGATTGTCTATGAGTCTTTGGTTGTAAATATTCTAGACTTAGTTTGTTATTTTATGATATTATAAGTTAATAACAATAATTTAAAATTAAGATGACAAAGCAATCGACCGAAAACATCCTAGTCCCAGCTAAATTCATTTCCTTGATGCTACACTTACTGATAGTCACAATGGCCTACTTCTCATACGTACTAAATCCTAAAAATCAGCATGACAACATAATCGTCGCGTATCCCAACATGACATCAAAAACAGACACGCTCTATATTGGAGGGCGGGCTTCATTTTTAGCATGCAATTCCATTACTCTTATATTTCTGTTCGCTGAAATTGTTATACTTTTTATCGGCACCAATATGTTTAGGGAACGAGTTAATTTTGTGAGTAATTTTTATGTTATATAGACATTATTCTGCACTTTTTAGGCGCTATTCTTTGGAGTTCTTATATATTCCAGCAGTGGCAATTCTCTCAAATTTGGGCAATCTGGGCTGTCTGCAGGTAACAGTAATCTAATTTAGTTTTCTACCCATGGTCATAGAAATTGTTACGATTATTTCAGTAGTTAACAAATGATTTATATTTTCGAAAGTTTACATTAAAAATTTTAAATATCATGAAAACTGAATTAAAATCGAGGACATGTTGTCACAACCCTTACCTTTGGTCTAAATTACGTTGCGAGACACTAGCATGTTTAGCATATTGATCATAGATTGTTTGCTGCTTGATCCTGTCTGCAAGTCTAGTCTAACAATTTATAAAAGACCCGCGCTGTTTTATTCGAATCTTTCCCATATTCCATCGCACCCCATTAAAATGAAGTTTGTTTCGCCTGGATTACATCGTGGTCTTCTGAAAGATTTAATTTAAGGATGGCATGTAATAGCTTGTTCTCTGTATGTTAATTTTTAATTGGCTTTATAGCAAAAATCTCCAAAGGCTCTTGAGAGACTCAAGTTCGCATTAACTCTGCCATTGAGGACATACCCTCCCGCTTTTTCTATTCTTGTCTTTTCTGTATGCGAGTTAGGTTTGTGATCATCGGATAACTCCACATATCTTTAGAAAATATTGTCCGGGTTACTTACATACATAGCTGCTCGACTGTCTCCGCAGTTTGCGCTGTAAAGCATATCCTTTGTTATTAAAAGTACGTTAGCAGTGGATCCTGTCATGATTGCTGTAGTTTACAAAGTTGATCTATTTTTAAATGCGCTGTTGTTGTCGCTTGAGTTTGAGTTGTTTACGTATGACCTCATTTTAGATACTCCATGTTCACTAATGAGTTTCCTATCAAGTACTTCAAATGTCTTCTCTAGAGCAATTGAGTACTCTCCCTAAGAAAATTAAGGTTGTCCTTTAAGAATTTAAATAAAATGTTATTTGCAATATCTGCTCACATGGCTACCTCCATGGCCATCAAAAACTGCGAATAATGAAAGTCCATCGCCGATGTTATTAATGCCAGCAATATGTTCGTCTTACATGTTGGGTCTCCACCCTAGATATTATTTGTTTTACCTTGCATTGATGCGCACACAAACGAGATTTCATCGGATTTCTATTCACTTACAGTGATTTCGGCATTTAGTTTTCTCATTGAAATCAATAAATTAATATTTAAAATAGTTCGTAAAAAACTAACTGATAAATACAAAAGCTTGTTGCAAGGTGAAAAAATAATGAATTGAGCAATTTTGAATTTGATCAAAGTTAGAATTTCAACTTCGTTTGACTTTCTTTGCTGGACTGGTAGGAAAACTTACGGAAAATGCTTCACTATAAAATTAATTTATGTTGAATTTGAATTTATCTGCCAAAATACAGTAGGCCTCCACTAACAGAAGTTTCTTTGTTTCCTTCTCGTCGTCCCTTAGATAGTTGTTGAGGTAGAGAAATTTTTATTTGTTTTCGCTAATAAATATAAGAATTTTGCCTTTTATCTATTCAAGAAGCTGAAATCTTGGTTCCTATTTCTCTATTTGACTGAACTCTACTTTTTAAGTCTCCTTAAAAATTATGTTATAAATTTAACAGAATTCTTTTACAATCGCAGAGTGTTTCAGTTCCAGTAAAATTTTTATAAATTCGCGGACTATCATTGAACTTTTCTCTTGTGAGCTGTTAAATAAGAAATTAAGACCATCGTAGTTTTTTACCAATTCCTCAACTTTAATATCTTAACTTTCTTAAGGTTCAATCGAAAGAAATGCTGATTCATATTGTAGGTTAACTTTCTTTCGACTTCCCTTCTTCTTCTGTTCTCCTTAATCTCGTCTTGACTCGTGAAATTAATTCGGCTGTTTGGCATAAATATACTGAGCTTCAAATGCTATCAACGTCAGTCTATGCTCAGTCCAATGCTCATCGATTTATTATGCTTTTTTATTACGTTATTAGTGTTCGCAATTTGGTGGTTTCTAGTTAGAAGGACGACCCTTGCTGTTCATTAAATAATTAAATTATAGACACTAAGATTTTGATTATAATAAAAACTGCAATCAAGACCAAATTTAGCAGTGTATTTAATATCATTCTGATAGCTTTTTTATAATCGCTCGGACAGAGTCGATGTTCCTCTTGAAATTTTCCTCTAGCTGGCTCAACATAAGCTCATTGTGCTGCAATTAATCAAGAATTTCTTTATTGAGGCGACCAGCATCTTCTACAGTCGAAACCCACGAGCTCATTTCCAAATATTTTTCCTAGTTGGAGTCAATTTTGTTTACAATACCTGTTAAATTTCCAATACATTTTAATTGACTGATGCTTTTGTATACTGCATCTATTTCTTATTTTATCTTTGGATCCATCTGAGAAGTTTGTTGAGTATTTTGGTCCTCTTTATCTTCAGCTAGTAGTGCTTCCACAATGTTCTCCAGTCGACACAATTCAATGTATTTTATGCTTTATAAGTTTGTAACACTTTCGTTCAGTTTTTCTAAATTAAAATTGGAAGTCAGTTCTATTATTTTTGGAGCCTCACTTTGAGCCTACTGCTTGTTTATTGTTGGCACACTATTTAAAGGTAGTTCTGCATCACTCTTAACTGATGATATTTATTTAAGCAATTTTTATATTTAAAGTCTCTATTAATCTTTGATGGGCAGCTTAAGAATTTCCTCAAGCGAAGATTGATACTCATCGAGTCCATAATCATCGGTTTTTACATCAGCCGTTGCCGCCAGTGTATATTTCTTAAGAGCATCAGATCGCGAGGGTAGTACCGTGATGATATTTTAATTTACTGCTGTAGAGGAAATATTCTGTGGTTCTTCCTTCTTCGGTATTTTTTGTTGCATCATAAGGTCCTCGATAGTCTCCAACTAATAGTAGTTTCCTTTTTTGATGACTCGTTCTCTCTCGCTTGATTTGATCATATTTGTAGTTATTAAATATCAAATATATCAATTTAAGCAATGCGTATCAATTGTTAATATTAAATTAGCAGGTTTATACCATATTAATAAATTCTAGACGGGTAATTATATACTTGCGCAAATTTTTCAATGATTAACTCATTAATGGAGCAGAAGGGTGCGCTTGCCCACATTTATGAGGAATATGAAAGTTCAAGTGACTCATTATTATTTGTTCATGGCATGCTGGCAGCTTTCTGTCAAGATCTACTGTCCACATCTCATGTCCGGAAAGCAGAAATAAGCACGATGACTACTCCTCAAGGTATCTAACTGAGGAAGCTCGTACTGAGTATGCATGACAATTTAGCAAAGGAAGTAGCCTATATTCTATTTAAGATCACGGGTAGAATGCAAGAATACTCCAAAGTTGTTAGCCATGTGCGCAAAAACATCGAAATCATGTTTGAAGCTATGAAAGAAGTAAATAATTATCAATTTAGGCCGAGCACACAATTGCAAGCTACCATCAAACTCAAGATTTCTTTACTTCTAAGACCGAGAGGATTAGCTTATAAATTGGAAGACTGCAAGCAATTAGTCAGCAAATAAGCAAGAAGAACCATGTTAACAATCTCAAGCAAGTGTTTCGTTTATAACTCACAGATTCAACCAGCTCAGATATGGACAATTCGCATCATGATCCCAATTATATAAAAAGTAAAATATAAGGTTACCAAAATGAGCAATAAGAAACTACAAAACATACCGTACGAGCACTTAGCCAGTATGATCAAGATATGAGAAAAATATCAATGAAGCTGAAAGTAGTGGAACAAAGTGCAGGCAATTTGTAATTTATTCAAGTGTGTATATATCGAAAAAGTTGGATTGATAATCTTAGAGACGAGAAACCGGCTTCAGAAAAAAATGGATAAGTGAAATTGAACGTACTAGATAAATAAAGACCTACATTTAATAAACTATACAGATAAAGTCACTCGGAAAGTTCTCATCGAAAGAAATGGTAACAGAGCGATCAAGAAAGCTTTCAAATTACATCACCAGCACAGAGTGAGTAGATGTTAATAAGATGATGAGGAAAATAAATACGATAATTATGATCCTGTTTATATCCTGTATAATGAAACCGATGCATTATATTCAAAGATCATATAATTTAAATTGAAACATGAACACGATTTAAAAGTGGTCGGAGCAGATCGTAATTATGTCTATATTCAGCCAAAACCTGAGCCGCCCAGCTCAAATGTCATCTACAGCTGCACCTATAGCTCAGACGGCAACTTTCTCTTCGTGGTTATTTCTGACATCCTGGTCGTGTACAATGCCGAGACAGGTGATGTGATCACTAAGCCAACCAAAGCTGCCAAAGAGCCCATAAACTGTGTGGCCTTTTCTAAAGATGGCAGAACATTCGCTACTGCTTCGTAATTATTTTCATAACATCAGCAATGATCGGACCTGCGTAATTTGGCGATTCAATGTCTAATCGGAAAAGAAGTTAGAACCTGTGCTTAAACTCACACAGAACGACCCAATATTAACCCTTGCCTTCAATCCTATCACACATTAACTATTTAGTGGAGGCGCTTCAGATTTTACCTTGTACATTCCTGGTCGTAAGGAAATTCCGAAAGAGAAGTTCAAATAAAAGATCATATCTTCTGCATGGAGTGCCGACGGTCAAACTCTTGCTTTTGGTACCATTAGTGGCACCATTTCCTTCAGAGCCAGAAGTCTTGACTAAAAAGTACCAATATTTTAATTAAGAATTAAATATCGCTAGGTGCCCCAGTTTGGTGCATGGAATGGTCGCCTATTTCAGGGGACAATTAATAATCATTCTTATTGGCAGGCTGTTGGGATCAAACATTTTACTACTTCAACTCTAATGGATAGAAGAGAGATCGTTTCAGCGAAAGACATATTCCTTGCAACCCTATCTCATTGAATTTTCATTCATCCGGCGAGTATTTTGTGATGACTGGCACAGACAAGAAGATTTCGCTATACTCCAGAGATTTAGGCCATTTAGCTGATGTCACAACACTCAATGACTGGTCATGGTGTTCAAAATTCAAACCAAAATCGCAATAAATTGCTATTACATCCAATTCAGGACTGATTTCAATTCAAGAAATCTCTAAGAAAACGATTTCATGTTCTCATCACGAATTATATGCGAGAAGAGAAAACTTCACTGATGTTGTCATCGAGAATATAGTTATTAATCAAAAACTACGAGTCAAATGCAAGGAGCTTGTCAAAAGAATCTCCATATTTAAAGATAAGTTAGCAGTTTTGCAGAATGAAAGACTCTTGATATATATGGCATCATAAGAGGGATTAAAATACAGTCCTTATCGAAAGATTACTAAAAAATTTGATTGTGATAAAATGGAAATACTTAACTCTCACGCTCTGTTCTCAAAAGATAATAAAGTACAAGTTTTCAATTTCTTGGGCGAGCTTGAACGATAATGGATTCTTTAAGGAAATGTAACTTATCTGAAAACAATCGGAGGACCACCCAAAAGATAGCATGCAATTTTGGGGCTGTCGAATGGGCAAGTCTTGAAAATATTTGTCGACAATAGTTTCCCTATTCAACTTTATCGAGCCGCTGTAGGGATAGTTCGATGCGATATCAATGTCACCAAGAAAAAGTTAGCAGTGCTTGATGTCAATAAAAATTTAATCGGGTACGATTTGATCACTCAGGCACAACTTTTTCAAGAACTTAATGTGAACAGTTTTGCATGGAACTCCGATTTAGAAGACTCGATTGCATTCGAAAGCAATGGCATGATTTCGATTAAAACAGGCAATCTTGCACCACTTACTCAAAAATCAGATGCAGAAATTATTGGTTTCGAAGGATTCCAACTTTTTATTAATAAAAATGGAGCAATTTCAGCCATGGATATTTCACAGTCCTCAACAATGGTCAAGTATGTTGAGAAGAAATAATTCCAAATGGCATATAAACTAGCTTGTTTGGGAGTACCTTAAAATGATATGAGATTTTTAGGAATCGAAGCTCTTCAGAACCAAGATTTTGAAATTGCTGAAAAATGTTTTGTGAAACTAAAGGACATTCCATTTATTGAGCTCTGCAAAAAATATAGCGAGATTTATAAAACTGAGAAAAAAATAAACCCTGATGCTTTACGCGCATAAATCTTAGCTTATCAGGGCAAGTATCAAGAAGCTGCTTCAACTTTCATGAAAGCAAATAAAGTTGATGATGCAATAAGACTGTTTTGTTAACTTAAAAGATTTGATGAAGCACAACGATTCCTAAAAATGGGTCAGACTGTCTAATCTAAAGCAGTGATGTCTACATTAATTGCATAACAAGCAAGCTGGGCTCTTGCTAATGGAGACTGGAAACAAGCAGGTCAACATTATATTTCAAACAAGAATTATAAGACTGCTATTGATATCTACTTGAAGTAGAACTATATGGAAGGATTAATCTAGATTTGCAGAATTATTGACAAAGATGGTAATGAATAAATACTAAAGAATTGTGCGAATCTTTTCAAGAAGCAAAAAGAACATGCGTATGCCAAATAAATCTATTTAAAAATGGGCGATATGAAATCGCTCATGCTTTTGCACGTCGAAATGGAGAAATGGGAGGATGCTTTCCTATTAGGCAAGCAAAATCGAGATCTTCTCGAACTGGCCAAGCTTCCATATGCTAATTATTTACTTAAGAATGATAAGTATGAGGATGCAATTAGAGCTTTCAAAAAGATAAGTCGTCAAGATTTAACCGCAAATTTACTAAAATCTCTTTCGTCAAATGCTGTCGGCGAGAAGCGATTTTTAGATGCTGCCAGACAATATTGGTCTATGGCTATTGAAGAATTAAAACTTTCTAAAGATCTTAAGAGCTTAAATGAAGAAACATCGAAACACCATAAGAAATTTTTTGAGTTAAGATAAATTTCTGAAATTTACTACGTATACAACTCAGTGGCTGAATTTGTAGAGACCCCATTTTTCACAAGTTCAGATGCAGCCCTTCATTCAATATTAAACGCATGTCGCTTCTTGATAAGCAAACTTAGCACGCACAAACTCCCTTACATCAATGCCTCTTATATTTACTATTCTCTTGCGAAGGTGGCTTCCAAGTTTTAGGGTTATAAGACAGCTCGTGCTTGCTACGATAAGCTATCACATCTGATTGTGAATAGCAAGTGGGCTGAGGAAATGGAGCTTGGCAGTCTATCAGTTAGGTCAAAGCCATTCAGTGATAAAGATACTATCTTGCCCACATGCCCGAGATGCTCTATGGCTAACCCAATTATATCAGATAAGAATGCTTGCTTCAATTGTAAGCATCCCTTTGTAATATCATATATGAGCTTCGAAACTCTTCCTTTGGTAGAATTTAGGCCAGGTAAAGGCATTAATCACTCAAGGGTGATTGACTTAATAAATACAACTAAGAAAGTACAGAAAGCACCGCGTACTAGCAAGACCAACAAAGGAGGTGACGGTTGGAATCAAACTGTAACAAGCAATCAGCAAATTCTTAGCTTCAAATAGGAAAACCAAATTTCAAGTAATTTTTGTTTCTAATATAGTTCAAAACGCCGCTTTGAAGACTAAAATAAGTTAAGCTTTATAAAATCAGCAAGTGCAAGTAGAGTACATTCCTGTTATTCTTGAGGAACAACAACTGACTGAACTCGACCCCTAGTCAATTTATTTCATGGACTTGAGAAAAATCAATCCCACTGCAGAAATAAAGTATTACATCAACTTGATCAGCGAGATCTTGTTAAAATGTTGCAATCAGTGCGGAAAATTCTTCCTGCTCGACGAGTACGAGTTTGAGTTTATTCAAAACAAAAGGTGCCCATTCTGTAACGGAGAGGAAAAACGTAGTGGTCGCATGAAGGACATATTTGATTTATGACTCTGCTAATACATTATGAAAATGACTTCACGTTTTATTAGAATTTAAAATATTCAATAATGGGAAATACCCAATAATCGGCAAGTTCTTCTCTCATAGTCGAGCACAGTCAAATGCGATATCCTCGCAAAATAGACACACAATACATTCGTAACTACTCTGAAGGCAAGCACATATCCTCAATCCATAAACTAAATAGAGAGACAAATAGAAAATCTCTAGCTGAGGAAAAAAATGGGATTGGTATCAAAAGTAAAATCATTGAGAATAAACCTGTTCATGAATATGGAGAAGAGAAAAATATGATTTATTTTTCACAAGCGTATTGTGAAAACAAAGCTGAAAAAAATTAAACAAAATAAAAATTAAAGCGAAAAAAGTAAAAGGTGGCTTCACTCGTTACAAATAAACACTTTAAAATTGATTTAGGTCGTCAAAATACCAAAAAAACTAATTCTATAAGCAGTGAAAATAGAACTAAAAGTTCATATTAACACCAAAAAAGTAATTTCCCCGTTTTCTTGAGTCCAGTTGCTAAAATCAATAGTAAAAGGTCAACTTAGATTAAATAGAATTCATTATCAAAGCCTAGACTAATACATTTACAATCCCCAAACGCAGATAAAAAATTCTAAAATTTACTGAACTCTCGTAGTTCAAATGCAATTATAAGTGAAGTAAAAGTAAACTAACAAATTGCGAAATCGTCTCACAAATTGAAAATGTCTAAGAGTAATTAAAAAGTCAATAGCGGCCACGAAATATATTTTAGTAAACAAATGATGAGCAAATAGAGTCGATAAAATGGGCAGCTGAAAATAAATAGAAAGCAATAACTTAATATTCCTGCATAGAGTCATAAAAATCCAATGGGTAGACAAAAGATGATCATAAATGAGAAGAAATCGAGCATTGCAAAATAGAATTCGCTAAATAAACAAAACATACCAACCAATAGAAGCAACTCAATTAAAAAGTTGAAAGAGACAATATCAAAACTTTCAGGAAAACACAAAGACGAGCCATTAGTTTTGAAATAGAAATAGTACTCAATCTGCGAAGATTCCAGATGCGATCTGTCGAAGATATCGCTCAAATAAATAGAATCGTAAATAAAAATAGAAATGCAGCCAGATAATTCTTATGGCAATTTTGTTATCTAATAGTCAATAATCATCCGCGGATTAGAGCCAGAGCCAAGTGCAAATATATATGTGGGCGGTAATCGATCAGTCTCTAGTCGAGTTGTCTGTTGATTTATATATAATAATGTGTTATTGATTATATTGAGAGCATAAGCAAATATTTATAATCAGAAAGTGGAAACATGGACGGGAGGCACGCTAAGCATGATTAAACTATTGAAAATATTCAAACAATTATCTCATAAGCACTAATATCAAAGCGGTATTACATGTAACAATTGCATAATAATTAGAGTCTAAATACCGCGTTTGAATCAGAGTAATTAATATTAGAAACATACAATTCTATCAGGTTATGAACGCTAATTGACAGCAGCTATACAATTATATCAGAAAAATGATAATTCTACAAATTTAGATATTGTTTGTAAGTATATGCTGCAGTTCATAATAAATTCTTAAAACAACGAAAACATAATCGAACCTATTTCAAGGTACGAGATCAAATATGGGCTTATTAACGATGTATAACTGGCAAAAAATCAGAACATACACATAAGTGCATGTCGAATCATCGGACTTAAACATAAATAGATGCCAGTTTCATAGTTTGTTACTATTTATAAAGCTAATCAAGAAATCTAAACTTCAGTTTATAAACCTCGTGAAGGATTTATCAAACGAAATAATATAAAATTGCGATAAAGATATGCAATTAAAAGATTTGGAAAGAAATAAAAGCATAAAAATAGTCGGAGTAGCTCTGCATCGCTTTAATAAATTGCAGCTGAAATAAAAAAGTCAAAAGCTCTTAATAAACCAAACAAACCTTTAAATGTAAACGTATAATCTGAGAGTGCAATAAAAAGAAAATTACAAATCGTTGAATCATAAGACTCTTCCATATAAGTCATGGACAATTAAATAGATAACATTTTAGAGTCGTCTAAGAATAAGATAGAAAGCTTAGCTAAATCAAAATCAAAACCAAAATAAAGTAAAAAAGGAACAAGAAAACGAAGCAGAAACAAATAAAAAACCAAGCAATCTAAACCCCAAAAACTTAAATAAATTGAAGAAGCAGACCATAGTGAATAATTATCAAATAAGAAGCAAACAACAGGGCCTATATAAAACAGTAAAATCAATTAACTTTCTTTTAATGATCCTCCAAATAAAGCATAATCCTAGATGAAATAAAAATTTAATATTGAACTAAAATAACCTACAGTTTGCGAAAATCTTCATAGTATAAAAACTTTATATGTAAATAATATTGATTAGTCTTCGGATAATAAAAATGAATCTAATGGAATTACTGATATACCATCATATTAAGCATCACAAGCAAATCTACGAAAATAATAAAAAACTATATTTAGTCAGTAAAAATCGCAAAGCTTGAGTTCTCAAAATGTATTAAATAAAATCAAAAAGATTACTAATAAAAAAGTGTAAAATAATACTAAATAGTTGTAATAATAAGATCAATAAAAAATAGTGTCGCAATTACTTGCACCTGGATCAGTATCGCAATAAATAAACATAAATACAGATACAAATATAATGAGATCGAAGTCTAATCCATCCTCATCAAACCCAAAGACTGAAACTCAAGCAAACAAACAAAAATCAAAGAAAAGTAAAAAATAGATGGTGCCCGCAAACAATACAACCCTAGATCAATTCTTTATTAAGAAAAGGTGAATATTACTCAATAAATTAGAGTTAAACAGTTGATCATTATGATCATTACTTTTTTTTATATGTATTAACTACTTCAGTCTTATTCTTAGTTGCCATATTGCGAGTAACGATAATTTAGAAAACTCTGAGCTCCTTTAGAACTGATATTAGACTATCTATATTCTTCCGCTTCTTAGTCATAGTCATAGTCATCGTATTCGTCTTAATATTGTTGACTCATTCTATTTGAAGATGAATCAATGTCAATTTGTTCACTTTTAGAAATTCTATTAATGCCATTATTATTATATTAAATTATCTTTCCGTTTTTTCTTTCTCGCTGTCTGTTCATTCTAAGAATGGCCTACTAATCGCTATCCTCATCATTTTACTTGTAGAAATTAGATGTGACTTTTAGGTTACTCAAGTTTACTGTATTTTTTGAATTTGTTACCATTAGCTTAATTGTTGGATTTCTCCTTAGTAATTTATCGACCCATCCTAGACTCGCATTAAATTTTTATTATTTTGAGAACTCTTGAGCTTTTTTCACAATATTATATTTGGTTACTTGCCTACCTGCTTCATGCTCACTCTTTATCCATTTGCAGAGTCCTTTTTCCATGTCCTCAGCAAGTGCAGGTGGTCTCCCTATTCTCTTTCCTTTCCTCGTTATATTTTATTTGCGTCGTCCAAAATATGTAGAATTATTTTAGAAATCAGGAACCAACTTAGTTGCTTAAGTGTAAGAATTTAAAAGGACTCTCTATTAATTTTTATCTTGAGCTAAGAATTTATGATGATCCTATTTTTTACTTACCTTATCCTTAGATTTTTGAACATTCATTTTATTTCTACTTTAAAAGCCGTAAATAGTTGCAATATTTATTCTCTCGCTGATAAGTACCTCAAAAGGAGAGAACATTCTAATCAAGGTCTGGTAAAAGTTGTCTGCAGAGTGAGCTAAACTATATGAATTGTATAATTTATTTAAGTATTAAATTAGCTCAACCACCACCTATTATATTTCTTAAAATAGCGATTTTATATCCTTTTTCTAATTTAGCTCCGATCCCATCATGCTACTCTTCTACTCGTTTTTATTATCATTATGAAAGCATAGTCTAAATTAGAGGTAAAATTACACAATTTAAAATTCATTAGAAGACTAACCTTTTTAAGTTTTATTAAAACAGATGTTTAAAATGAGGGTAAACATAATCATTTTCTTGCATTGAGCCACTTGATTAATCTCTAATAAATTTAATTCGCTTGAGGTTCGAAAGGGAACAGATTCCACATTTTGGGGTACCACCAATATTATTTGTCTTTCGTCTTGATGCCTTAGTAAAAATTGATTGAATTTATGGGATCTGCAACCTTGTCATACTCTCCTTGTATTATGAGGATAGGTCCTGCTTCAAACTTATTCCACTTGCTTTCATCATTTTTTTACATTAGAGTCATAAGCTGCATGAGGCTACCTACGTATACCTTTTCATGATAAGTCTCAGGAATTTTATGTAGATAATCTGATACAGCTGGGTTGCTTGTGACATCCTCGTATTTGAGCATAAATATCCCAGTTTTGTTAGGCATAATCTTCAAAGCGAAATCAGAGAGAGTTGAGATTACTTTGCTCTGCCCTGGCTTTTTAAGTGCTACAGAGCCAAGAATTAATCCAGCAAATTTAAAATCTTTGAATTCATTAAACACAGTCAGCGCTACCAAGCCACCAGCACCGTGACCCATAATGAAAACAGGCAGTCCTGGGTACATCTTGAAGATTCCATCAATGAAAGTTCTAGCATCTTTTAAAATAAGCGTCATATCATCAAGATATCCTCTTTAACCTTCCGATTTACCATGGCCTCTTTAATCAAATCCAACGAAGGTATAACCATTGCTGGCTAAGTATTTAGCCATGTTGCCGTAGACTCCAAGGTAGAAGCCCATTGTGTGGAAAAACACAATTACTCCCTTTGCATTCTCTGCCGGATATCGATAGGTCGCTAACTTTATGGGTTTTTTGTCCTGAGTGGTGTTCAGTTCCATAAAGCCAATGTTAGGGAATTTCGCGATTTCGCCCATCTAGCTGGGTGCTGATTGCTTTTGTTAAGCGATTAACTAAAATTGTTTCTCTTTGCCAAGCTTTTTGAACTGCTGATAATCTTAGCCTTGCATATCTTATATATATACCTAATATTTAAGATTATTAATTTCATAAGTTTGATCAGAAATTAAGACAAATTAACAGTAAATAAAGTGATAAGAAATTAAGATATCAATTATTATCATTCCCTTTTTTGAATCTAAAGTCCATTTAGTGTGAATTGACCGTCTTTTTAATTAATGAACGCAGCATCTGCGACTGAATTATATGCAACTCCAGAATACTGACTATACAAAAGATGGAATCCATATTTCTAAGGCTGGCATTCAATGTCGATCAATTTCTCACTTCCCTTGCAGTCGAATAGGCTCACTACAATGTCTAGAGTGCTGTTTAGCATCGGAGGAATAATTTCCGTTTGAGTGACTGTGTCTGTGAACATGGCTGGGTTGGTGTTAACCTACAATAGGTATGGCTTGAGATCATTGCCGACTAAGAAATCACAGCCAAGCAATTAATATGTGCCTTACTTTTTAATAAGCTTGCGATGAGCTGCAGCATATGTGACTAATAAGATTCTTTTCATTTCATGCATCAGATTAGCAGTTTTGTCCTCACCAATTTGTGCAACAATGGCATCCCACTTAGCGATACTTGATTCTTTCTTCTCTTTATAGTCTTTATGTTTATGCTGGAAGCAGTTATTGGTGAGATGAATCATGAGCTTGTTCTCGTTCTCTATGTCCTCTTCATCGTATTTCTCGATAGTAAGACGCAGATATCCTGGATGGAAAAGTACAATATTGGGTTTACTGTTTACCAACATATAGCACCGGATATCAAATTTACGACCATCGATCAACAGAGGTCGAATATACTGCTGGATCAGTCCGTCGTGTTTGAGTTCTCCATAATGATTTTATTATTCTTTCTGTTGCTCCTATGCTTTTTCGAGCATGTCTGGCTTGTAATAAAGCATGTTGTTAAGTGAATATTCACCAAGGTAGAATTTTTTTGACTTGATGAACTACTTCTTAAACTTATCAATATCTGCAATCATTCTAATCCCTCGACCCTGGTTTAAGTTGCGGGGTTTATAGATCCATAGTCCCTCACTCTGGTGATTAATAAAGGAGATCTCGTCGGACATTACATCCAGTCTGTATGTTCTGGGCACGAAATCATCTACTTTCATTGTGAGTTTGTAACCCTTCGATTAGGCGTCTATTTCTAGCTATTTTAAAGTTTTAAGTAGCTCTAACTTGGATGCCAGTACTTGAATGATGTTGGCAATGTGATTGGTGATCTGTTCACCCTCCTTAAATGAGTAAAAGTCTACTTCTCCAGGCGATTGAACCCATTTAAAGAAGTAGTGTGGTGAAAATTGGTCCTTCTCTTACATGAACACGTAAGTAGGACCTGCATGATTACACTAGTTCTATTCTGAAACACGTTGGAAGTAGTTTTTAACCAGCTTGTTGTTATTTCCCTTTCCAACCATAACTTTACGACATTCAGGCTTGCCATCATTTTTAGTGAGCTCCATGTCGTCAAGGGCAGGATCAGCGAAAACAGAAAATTTCTAGCTCAGCCATTATCCATTGCGATCATCAAGCCACTTATGTTACTTGCAGTGGCTTTCAAATTTTCCCTCTAGCCATGCATCTAATGATCGGAAGTGATACTTGATATCGTAGTATAGCTTTGATTAAAACTTATAAGAGTCAAATATTTGAATAGTTCCTTTCTGCCATCGAGAACCAATTGATTTCCCATCACCTAAATATATCTACACGTGCACCATGTCGTGAGGAAAAGGCTTCAATCGCTTGTCATAATATGTGGCACTGTAAAATATGATATCACCTGGCTTAGCAGTTGTTTAATCTAAATTTTCATCAGGCAGTAAATCAAATTGATAGGCTTGATTCCACTTGGCTAGTGTGTATCCAAACTATTGTCTGAGATCGAAAACCACCTGTCTAATTAAGGCACAGCAGTCTAAAAATAGAGGAGCTGAGTATAGTTTCTCACCTGGCTTATGATACTTCTGAGCGTAAGGAACACCCATATATTTTTTAGCTGTCTCAATAAATTTCTCTCTCAACTGCTGTTTGAACTCGGGAGAAGTCCTATCAATCTTGACATTTTTCAAAAATCTGTTTAGCTTGAGCTGATAAAATTTTTATTTCTGGAATCTTTTGAAAGCATCTTGGATTGAAGTTTTAGGAGCCAGTTCATCAAATTCATTAGAAACTTATCTTTTATTGACTTCCACTTGATTTTATTTGTTTGCCTCCTTCTAGATTGAGCCGTTTTCCATTTCAATTTAAATGATAATAATACAAATAACTTCTCACATTAATTACTTAAGCCAATATATAAATCAATGTAAACAGTGTATAACATACATCAGAATTAATAAAGTCTTTTTTATAGTTTAACAGAGCTTGAGTATTCTTTATTAAGTTATTATCAATGAAAAGTTAAACGTTCGAAAATTTCTTAAAGAACAAGACTGTCTCGTACATCGGAGGGCCCATATTATTCACAGCTCCACATAGTAAGAGACTTTACAGAGGAGGACCTAAGTATGGTGAAAAAGTTCGTGTGCACGAAAGATAAGCATTTACTTCATGGATCGCATCTCAATTAGCTACTCTAACCTCTTTGTCAAAGAAATAGCCGAATTCATTTATGGTGTGGGGAAAAAGTGCATCAGTTGATGAGAAGGACATGGATCCCAATTATTTACTATAGGATATGCTGAGCTAAAGTCAATTTCATCAATCACTCCATTATTGGGCATTAAAAAATGAGAAAATTCCTATTTTGCATGTTGATGTTCACGGAAAACTCAACAGAGATAAAAATTGTTAAATAGATGTAGGAATTCGATCAATGGAAGTTCATTGGGAAAATGACCCATTGATTTCGGTATTTAAACCCTACTTCTAATAAAAATTGTCTAAAATATTCACAGGTATTAAATATCGTGAGTTTGAGTGCAAATTTAACACAAGCCCATACCTTCATGGTTACTGGGGCGACAAAATGGTGACAATGACTTAACAGGCTATCATGTTAGGCATTCCAAGCTTCCAACTTGAAATTCCTCGTGAGGTTCGCAAATCATTAAGTAAAAATCCATAATTAATGCTAAAATTTGCTAATGGAATTAAAGACTTCTATCTTAACATAGTGGTGCCATATTATAAATAGAAAACAAAGCCTTTACGTTTATCGAAGTAAATAGCATTAAAATTCAAACCTACAGTAGTTGGTCTGGAACAACTTTAGCAAGCTCAATCCCAAATTGCAGTGATGGAATAAAAATATGAACTTAATGTCAATGCCAAAAAAATATGATTACTTTTTTAGTATTATTCTAATAATAATGGAATATATTGACGTGTGGATTTTGAGAATATCTTATTATATATCATATCAATGTCTTGTTACGAAACTATCAAGAATCTGGTACTCATTACCGCTCTCCTATATGGAACCATCAAGTTTCTTGTTGTCCCGAGTAGAGAAGATTTCGCCTTTGAAATAAGTCGTAATCATTTGAAGTTCCATTCAAATTGGACTGAATCATTCGACAAAATCAAACAACTGGACGAGCTTCACCAAGCACTAAAATTGCCTACAATTTCTGATATTGACATCTCTTTCGCAATGTCATCATCATTGAGTCTTGAAGACGTGTCTAAAATATTCCCTACTCAATTCAGGTCATATAAGACAATCAAGCTCAATCTTGGAAGCGTTAAGCTTGGTACCAAAGGCGCTGAATATATCTTATCATTAATTCCAAGGGGAGTGCAAAATCTCGAGCTGGGCTTTGATTCCATTTAAGCTGACAACAATTTAGGTAAACCCTTAGGCGAAAAACTCAACTAATTTTCATCATTAACAAAAGCCAAGATCTCACTCATTCTGTCAGGTATTAAAAATTAGGGAATTTCTGCATTTTTCAAGGCACATAAAATTAGCCAAAATCTGAAAGATCTCAGACTTGTTTTGATCGGCAACTAACTTAAGCATGAAGCATTAGTAAACTTCCAGGATTACTTGAAAGGATCAAACTTGAGCTCATTTGGCTTAAATTTGTATGCTAACAGCATCGGAGCAGAAGGTGCTAAGCATATTGCTGATGGACTAGCTCAAACAAGCCCTAAAAAACTCGATGTCGATCTTTACTTCAATAATATAACAGAAGTTGGCACCAAATCTCTGTGTTAAAGCATCGCTAAACTTAAATCACTTGAAGTATTATCGCTAAATTTGGATTTCAATTATATTAAGAATTAAGGCGCCAAGGAAGTAGGGCAAATGTTAAAATAGCTTCCACAATTACACGAGCTACACCTAGGCGTTGCCTCTAAAAACTTCGGTTACTTAGGCTTCAAGTTTATTATTGATGGTATGAGCGTACAGAAAAACCTACATACTTTAACTCTTCGATGCGGTGTCAACCGAGTAGGAGTTAATGGAGCTGGAATTGTCAACAAAATGCTTGAAGGCATGACTAACCTGGAGAATCTTAACTTGGGTTTTGTTGAAAATTACATCGGTGATGAAGGACTTAATGAAATTGCTCAGACAGTCTCCACCAAAATGCCAAAACTAAAGAATGTTGATTTAGATCTTGGTTTCAATGATGCAAAAGGATATGGTGGAATTGCTGCTCTTAAACATCTTGCTTCTAGATCATGGGATGCAGTTGATCTTCGGTTGTCTAATAATGAGTTCAGGGATGCTGATGTCAAATTAATGAAGCCTCATTTGAAGCAGATATTAAAAACTGCAGGAAGTTTCCTTTTCGAGTTTATGGATACAGCTGTCAGCAGAGTGGTAATGTAAGATGTACAGAAACTTTTCGAGAAATATAGCAACGATCATAGTAAAATTTACATTAACTCCATAATTCCTGAGAATTAACAAGAAGAAGCTTTAAGAAATGCTAAAGAAGAAAAGCCTGCCTAAAAGCCAAAAACTGTTGAAAAACCAGCTGAAAAAACCGCTGAGAAGCCTGCTGAAAATAAGCCTTAACCAGTCCACAGCAACAAAACAGAAGAAGTAAAGATATAAAAGGTGAATAAAGATTCAGATTAAGCAAAAAAGAAAGAGGAAGCAGCTGTTAAATAAAAACAATAAGCTTAGAAAAAGGCTAAATAAGAAGAAGCAGCCAGAAAAGCAGCTTAATAGTAACAGAAAAAAATAAAGGCAAATAAAGAAAAAGAAGAAAATGAGAAAAAGGCAAAATAAGAGTCTGATAGAAAAGCAAAATAAGAAGCTTTGAAAAAAGAAAAATAACAAAAGGAACGCAAGCAAAAAGAAGAAGCAGAAAGAAAATCAAAGTAAGAATCTGAGAAAAAACAAAAAGAATAACATGAACAAAAAGAGAAAGAAAGAAAGGCGAAATAATAATTATAAAGAAAAGCGAAAGAAGATAATGAAAAAAAAGTTCAATAATAAAGAGAGAGAAAGCAGAAATAGGAAAATTAAAGAAAAGCGAAAGAATAATCTTAGAAAAAAGCAAAATAGGAAGAAAAGAGAAAGATAAAGTAGTAAGCAGAAAGAAAAGCCAAATAATAATCTGAAAGAAAAGCTCAATAGTAAGCTGCTAGAAAAGCCAAGTAAGAAGCTGAAAAAAAAGTAAATGAAGAGATCAAGCAAAAATAAAAATAATAGTCTTAGAAAAAGGCAAAAGAAGATCAATAAAAAAAGAAAAAATAACCAACACCACAGACTGAAAAAACGCCAGAAGCTGAGCCAGCTAAAAAAGCTAAGAAGACAAAGAAGGATAGCACAAGCTAAGATCTGTGATAGTAAATGTAGATATAGATTGGCATATAATCAAGAATTTGAATCTAGATAGTCTTAGATATATTAAATTAGCCCAAATGGATTTCCCCCGGCTTCATTTAATATACTTCTTAACTCATGTTTGACTTCTACTTCTTTTATTTTTTCAGAATAGTCTTCAATTATTCTTCTAATTTTGTCCATGTCCTACTCCTTGCTGCCACTTTCATCGGGTTCAATTATGACTCTTTTCTCGTCCATGAAAACACAATCATGAAGAGCAGAACCAAGAGTAATGTTCTTTTGGTGCAGCTCATCTACAATGCTGAGTAAATTATAAATCAGAGACATTTGATCAAAAGTTTGGGCTTTTTCAAATACAGAGCTGAACTTTTGATTGATGTAGCTCCTAAGCAAAAAATAATTTTTGTCTGTTTCATACCAGTAATAATATCGTGGAAGACAAGGAAGTCTAAGTTTAAGAATTCTTTCATAGTTCTATTTGAATGGTTTCTCTAGCTTAAGTTGCACAAAATTGACTCCTTAATAGTTTACAATGCTTTGCTTTCTGCCTAATTTGTTCAAAATAATAGTGAGTTTTTTGTTATTAATGCAGATAATATCTTATTTTTCCTTCAAATCGAAAGATCGTTTTTCAATCAGTCTCTCTTGCCCAATATCTTAAATATGGTCGCTCATGTCACCTGAACTAATAACTAAGAACCCACTCATTTTTCTACGAAGTTCTTTCGCAAAGCTGGTCAGCCCGAATTCATGATATACTAATTCGGTAATTCGTTATACATCTAATGTTGAGAGAATTAGTATTTTGTTTTATGCGTTTTGCCCGACTATATTTGGTCTTCTTGGTCGATAAGAAAAAGTCAAGGATTCAATTTATTTTTATAAATCGTTCAGCTAAGGTATGTCATTTTTTATAATAATCGTTAAGCACTTATCTGTTTTATTGTCTTTAATTTCCAAGCTTTTTTGAAATTTTTTAAAAGACTATTTTAGATAAAACCACACAAACTTTTAGTAACCAATTTCAACAGGCCAAGTAATTTCTGTTGTTGGCTTCGAATGTGAAGGGTATCTTTTCCTTGCTAATTCATAAACATTCGCAGCAATTTATTTCCATCGATGTTCAGGTCTGACAATCAGGAAGCAAAAGCCTTTAAGTTCTCTCTCGTGAGATTCCCAATTTTCATAAGGCTTTGTATAGCCGTGTTTCTTCATTGCTAGACATGAATTTCTTAATTTTTCACTGTAAACTAAGTTAATGTAAGGGCAATCTCGAGCATCTTTCAGCTTTTATGTTTCTTATTTGATATCATCTATTAAGTTGTTGTAATAGTCAGACGAACCATTTAGCTCAAGCTCTTAAATTTTGGCAGTGAAAAATTTTGTTATTTCTTAATCTGCTTTTCTTAAGTATTCTAAGTTGGATGCTTTTAGCATTATGCCCTGTTATGATATGAGAAAATAGACATTCTGTGAAAACTTGTCAACGTAGTCTTAATTAAAGAATTTTTCAACATTTAAAGAGTAACAAGTGGCCAATAGCAGCTTCGTACCAGTTCAGATATAGAATTTTCTTTTCGGGGTACTTGTCGACTAGCTTATCCATATTAATGTTAATATTATATATAATATAAGCAAAAACGATAATTAGATATGTGTATAGGTTTAGAAATATCATTATTCCTCCCTCAATCTAATTTAGACATTGATTACTTTTGCACTCCTTTGCAAAATGACCGACTTCATGGCATTTGTGACATTCCATGTTAGTCTTTCTGTCACCCTTAGGGCAGTCTCTTGCCAAGTGGCCTCTTTCGTGGCAACTGTAGCACTCTGACCCTGAGCTTCCTCCGCCAGTCTGGTTGCAGTCTCTCGCAATATGGCCGAATCGACCGCATTGATAGCATTTAGATCCACTTCCGCTTCCTCCTCTTCTCTCGCCTCTGTCTCTGTCACCTCTGTCACCCCTGTCTCTGTCTCCTCTTTCGTTTCTTTCTACTAATAAACAATTTCTTACCACTTGGACAGTCTCTGGCAATGTGACCGACGCCACCACAGTTATAGCATTTGTTGTCATTGTTTCTACGATCTGCATTGAGTGAATAATTACTTTTAGGGCATTCACGTGCGAAGTGACCTTGTTCTCCACATTGGAAGCATCCCTGCCTGTCCCCCTGTCTGTCTCCCTTGTCTGACATTGTTGAAATTAAAACTATCTTAAATCAATCTAATTTCTTCATTTAAATCATTGCGCTATATAATAATCGGCACTCGATATTTGCTATTTTTACTATTATTACTATTTACCTCCAAATATTTAATCGCGATGAACTATCGGTACCAGAGAGATGTCATTGACTTAGACAGCGAATAAGAAGACTAAAAGATCGATCACGTCATGAAAATGATGGCTTACTCTAAATGTTCTCAACCACAAAGTATTAAGGGTTCTCATGATTCTTTCATTAGGAATCCAAACTTTACTGACCAAAGCAAGAAGACTTTAGAAATATATGAGATATTGCAGAACAATAACGGTTTTAAGAGAATATAAAAACTGGCGAGATGCAAGATATGCTTCAAAAAAGTTAACAAAACAAACGAAAACTAGTTTCAATGCCCCATGTGTACTAAATATTGTCACTACGCTTGCATGGAGAATCCTGAAGAATGTCCCCGATGTAAGTTTAACGTTTCAACTCTTTCTTATAATAAACCCAGTACGAAGAAAACACCTGAACAAAAGAAAAAGAAGACTAACATAGAAATCGTCGATTTAGACAGTAATTAAAAGGCATACGAAAGTAATGAAGAGAAATCCTCACCAATAAGTACAAATATGAATGTATTATCTGTGAAATAGCTCTCTGAGGAATATAGAACAAGTTTTCAGCAATTTAAGTAAAAATATCCGAAGTACTTCACAAATAGTGGCGACATAAAACTTCCAATTGAAGACAAACTATTCATTACATATCCTTTTCTGTCAGTACTTATGGGTTCATCGATATTGCCGCTTCCGATGTAATAAAAATTGCCAGAGTATTTTTAGCCGTTAGCTCAGATTTGGAATTTTTATGCAAGTTGCCGAAATCTAATAGCTTTTGATACACTACCATACACAATATAAAATTTCGAGTAAGCTCTAAAAAAGTAACCAATTTCATGTTTCATTATGCCATTACTCTAATTAATGATGTAAGCTAGTAACAAATCACCACATAATTCACCATGGTTCAGATTATTTGATGATTTTAGAAGCACTAATATGCTAAAGTATTTGGGTAAATATTTTTGGACTTCTATTCTAGCTTAATATTTTACGTTCATGAAGAAGGAATATGATGACAATTAACTTATACCTGTTATTTAGAAACTTAATTTAATGCAAGAGAAAAGACAGTATGAGATGTCTGAATTAAGTTAAAAAATATTAATTCTGTCATATATTGTGCAATTTTTTGAAAATCAGGCCATTTACAGAGCACTGCTAAACGATGCATGGCGAAAAAGTAATAATAAATTATAAAAAATATTATCATAACAAAATGAGGCAAAATAAAAAATTAAAACAACTCAATTAAAAATAGAATAACAATACACAAAAATAAAGTAAAAAATCACAAATCTGAAGTCTACAATAACAGCTGAAAACAAAGAAGAAGTTGAAATGACGTTTAAAAAATTGACATTATAGAAACAATAAATAAAGAAAGAACTTGACAATGTAAAGTAATAAATGAGAAATATAAAATCAGACCAACAAAGTATTTAATTTTTAAACGATATGTAAAATTGTAACAAAATTGTGTTTATCGGCAAAGATCGTAACTCACGCTGTTATTGGTATATTACTTACACTTAAGCTGAGGATATTATATTTGTTAGTGAAACAGCCAGTAACCTAAATAACACTGATAGTTAAGTTAAATATAAGTGGGGATTTTATCATTGTTCTGAAATTTAGAACCTGATTTTAACTTTAAACGATGCAGGATCTAATTAATATCTTTTAAAATCAAAGCTACAGCAGCTAAAATCAAAAAGAATTATTAGAACAAGCTCATCTCAAAAACTGAGTAATGCTAAGTCTCTATTCAAAAATTACAGTGAGGTTGATCGAAATAACAACGATGACCAAGTCAAGTAGATATAAGAATTTCTGTCCAATAACATTAAAGATATAAATCTATCAGAGTTGAGAAAGTTATTAGTTGAGTCTCAAAGAATTTTCAGCAATCATGTGAAGAAACATGTGGGAGTGTGGAAAATAAACGATATATACGAAAATAGGACTAAAAACGAGAAATTTAAAAACTTGAATGAAATTAAAAATTTTATCATAGATTTTTCGTCTGCCATGTATGGACTCAAGCAGGACTAAGGACCGAAAAATGGCAGGAGAGGAAAGCAAAAAGGAAGATGTAAATATTTATGATATATAGCACAACTATGGAAACATCGGAATAATGAATTTTTTAATTGGAAAAAACTTCTTCAAAATTCAACTAAAAACACGGAAGTCTTCATGCTTGTCATGGCTTTATACTTAGAAACTGTTTACTCCTCAAACGAAAATAAGCAACCCCCTAGAACTAATTTTCAGTCTAAAACAAACAATAGAGATTCATCTTCAGACTCCAGTGAGTAATTTTAAACAACTCGGTCGCAAAGATAAAAAATGATGACAAAAATGTTAACAAACTTCTCGAAGAAACAAAGTTCATGAGTGTATATAGAGTATGTATGACTGTAATAAGTATAAACCTAAATAACCGATATTATATAATCATAGTGAAACTGTTTTGTTCAAAATCTCCATGATTTCTTAAAAAGTGACGAAAAATGCATTCCCTATTACTCATTTCTCCAAGATTCGATAACTTCAGTAGGTGTTTCTTCCTTCTTTTCCTTTGCAACTTCGGATTTTCTATCTGTTAGTTTTTTAGGAAGTGGAGGTTTTTTAACAGGGAGACTCGGTTATGAAATGACTGTGAAATTGCCCTGCAGGTTGTAAGGCACAAAGTTATTTTATTTTTAAACGTTTACTTGTTTAGTTTCAGTTTTGGTCATACTGCCTTTCTTCAACTTTTCAAACTCAAACAAGGGTAATATTTGCTCCTTTTCCCTCAGTTATCGACAGCTATCGATGGAAGGGTTTCTTGTCTTTCTTTTAGACATTCTGCTCTGAACTTGACTTACAATATGCGCTTTCCTGTTATCCTACGCAGACCGAGGATACATTGCGCTGGATGGTTTGGTCTGGATTGACATGTACTTGCCCTCCAGTATCTCTGCTATTTTCTTCAGCGATAACTGGGCTGTCTTTGGTCTGCTGAATATCTAAGTGGCGCTTGATGGGTCTTGCTTCACATGTGGTCGAATCATTGACTTTATGCTCATGACAATAATGGAAAGTTTTAATAATTATATTCGATGGAAAGTTTTTTGGATGCTACTAAATAATTAAACATTATTATAACCCGACAACAAACCATTAATATTTAGATGAGCATATTTTGGATAAGACAAGTGAGAGAATGTATTATATGATTGATACTTTGTAATCACGAAGATGTAAGAATGAATAAAATCATTTCAATGATGCATATGTTTAGGAGTGACTTAAAACTCTCGCTGATATGTCGTATTATCCATACAACTGAATACATTAGCAGCAGGACGATCAGCCTTTTTGTGGAACTGAACCGATAAATTTTATGCATTTGACTAGTATTAAAATTTCATAGCCTATCTCAAGAGACCTCCTTTATTAGTACTTGATTGAGACTCGCCATGCTAATTCAAAGATACTTCGCTAATTCTTTGTTGAGTTATCTTTGCTTGACTGTTTCGTCCGATTGATGCAAGACTTTGCTTGAAGCTATCGAATTTTATAGAACCGTTCATTATTCTATTATTGACTTAATTAGTAGACAGTTTTACCATTTTTATACTAAATAAGAAAAGTGAGATGTTTTATTAAAACGTAAATTTCATTGTGATCTCCTAAAATATAACCTTATTGAATATTCTTATTTAAGAATGGAAAATTCGAAGCCTATGGAAAATTCAAGATCAAATCTCAGCTTATATGCTTGGAGTACAGGCGATAAAAACATTTTTAAGCAGTCTCAGAATATAGTAAGTTCATGTGATTCGACACTGGCGTCGTCTGCAGGGTTTCGCCATACTCAGGGATTCAACCCAGCTAATAAATCAAAACTACCAGCATACGTATTCGATCCTCAACAGCCCAACCCACAAGATAAGTCACAGACTGACAAGTACGTTGAGAAATTAAAATCAACATCAAAGAAAAAAGTAAAACCTGCAACTATCCGTAAATCAGAGTTAAGCGAGAATCAGTTAGTTTTTTCAAATTAAGAGGTCATGAAACTTTAAATTATTGATGAATTTTTAGAAAGAGGACTTTAGCTTCCAGATGATCCATTCAATATTGAACTGTTTCCTAGTGTCAATACAGATGGGCTTGATATTGAAGCTTGCAACAGACAAAGTAATCATCAGAGTCCATTTCTGGAGGAATTAGAAGAGTTCAATGACTGGGGCAGTAACGGCAACAAATAAAATGTAATGTAAAATCTGAATGAACGAGATAAGTGGTTCGTTCAAACACTAGAGATAAATAAACTAGAAAGATAAAAAATAAGCCATTGCGATCGAAAAAAGTAGCTTAAAGTTCTTAACTTTGTAAAGAATTTCAAACAAAACAATAAAATGCGAAACTTCAATAAATAAAAAAGTTTGACCGAAGTTTAATATAGAAATTCAAATTTAAAGTAAAAAATTGCTCCTATTTCCCCTAATTTGATCTCACAGTTTGAGCCACAATAATACATGGATTTAGTACAAAGTAAAAAATTTCCAGCATTACACAAAGCTTCAACGAGTAAGAACATGAATAATCTTCTTCAAAGAAAAATATTGGAACAGCAACAAGACTTAAACGAGTTAGGTACTTACATCAGTCACAAATACTTGCGTGTGAAAACTTCCACGTACATGACACCTCAGCGAATCCAGGCAATGTACAACTGCGAGGTATAGCTTTTTTAATTTAGATGATAAAGGGAGCCAAGTAATGTCTGACAAATAAGGACTACTTGAATCTTAGAATTATGATGGGTGTGGGTCCTGCCGATTAGAAGAAGAGTGATCAGCCATTCTATGACAAGCCACACTCTAAAAGGGCAGATAAAGAAGATGAAAAACCTCAGTAGTAAATATAGCGAATTCTTTTGAAGAACAAAGATAGATTGAAAGTAGAAAGACAGAGAGTAATATAAAAGTTAAGATGCTGATTTCATTTTGTAGCACAGCATGCATGTATTGAGTATATTTCTTAAAAATCACAAGTATTTCACGTATTTCTTTATTTTGTTTATTCTTATTTGTTATTTTGTTGATTAAACTCTTGTGTAGCATCATTCATCCAGCTTTATTTGCGATCATTTTGGGTTGAGCTTTGATTAAAGATACCCTAACTGACTCGATATATTCCTCTGATTATAGACACGGTGTCTTTAAATCGAATATTGGCTGATAGCTTTTGTATCATAGCATTCATTGTTTGGCTTTATCTAAATTATATTAATAATGCATTGTAGTTAATAAACATGTGATATATTTAATAATTTTATTCCTGAATTTGAGCAATGAAGCAACTAATATCGCAGCCATCAACCCGCCCATAATAGTTCCTGTATACAGACTTCTCAGTAGTTTCATCGAGCAAGCACCCAAAATATTCACTATCTCGCATCATCGCGTATATCAAAAATGTATTAAAAATGCGGTTGTATTTATGTAAACGCGATATTTAAGAGATATATAATGTTGATGCAGAGTTCTTTATCATGGCCATGAACTCATACTCTGTCGATTAATTGTGGAATAAAGTTAATACTAATTCTGATGATATTCTTTAGTAAAGGGAAATTATTGGCTTTCTTACTAAAATTGTACTGCAAATGACCAAGGAGAAAAATTAGTGTGCTTAAACCAAAAAGTATGATAAGTTTGCTTAACTTAAAAATACTATTTAGTGGCTTGAAGATAGAATCGTATAAATGGAGACTATCATCAGAAATAGAGTAAAATAAGTAGCCATGAGAAAGAGGACATAATCTTAGCTCAAAAGAAAAGCATAGTTTAAGGAAGAAGCACAAGCGATTAAACAGACTTTACAATAAAATATCCAAAGATTTTAGTATGAACTCATGAAAAAACATCTAAAATAGAAAAAGAACCTCTAATCCACAATGGCATAACAAATTGAGACATCTTCTTATGTATTTAAGCCAAATAAAAACTTAACATAAGCAAAAGATGAAAGTTTATTAGCCAAACTAGCTCCTTTCAAAAGCGAGAAGAAAAGACCCTTTTAATGCAAATCTTTACAAAAGAAACTTGAATAGAATGTTGAACTAAGCAAGGAGAAAATATAACGCGAAAAACAAGAATTTAAATTTTACAAACGAGAAAAATTGCGAAACAGACATAGCTTATAGAGAGATGTTTACTTAGACAAACTATAAGCCAAAAATAATCAAACAATAGCCAAACTTTAGATGAAGATGAACGAAATCGATAAATCATAACAAATAAAAATGAAGAAGCTAGTCGAAGGAAATAATAGAATTACAAACTAAAGAGTGGAGTTGCTAAAGAAATCATTACGATCGTATTCAAGCCGAAACTAATAGAAACAAATTCGAAACATAATAAAACATCACAGATAAACAATCCAGTTTGTCAACAATATTGAATAAATTGCAGATGTGCGAGCTCATAATCAGACAGTCAGCCCTAAATATTGTACCTTAGATTTAGAGTCTTAGTGGACGAAATAGAGAAAAAGTGCAAGGTACAGTGATGAAAGGCTATAAAAAAAAATACTTAGAAATATAAAAAATCAAAGTATCAGCGATAACTACTATACTAAAGAAGAGACAGCATTAGCAGCAGGAAGAAGAAGTTTAGTAAGTCTATATGATGATAACTTAAAATAAATTTGATTTTTACTTAACTCAATATGAATATCATCAGTCAAAAAAGAGGGAGCACTTGGATGGAGCTTAAGTGCCAAACCGAGGACTATCTGCCACGCTATTTTGTCTCTAATATGTGCTAATTGATGTGCTAGTACGCTTGCAGTTCTTTTTAGTATTTACTTTACGAATTTGCGGTTTAGATGAGACAACTTGAGTTTGCCATAACTTTCGCAGTTATTGGTCCATAGTTTTTCTAATTTGATTATTGCTTGAGAAGACTTCAATTGTTTCGTACAGTTTTTTACGGTCAAAATTCTATTGACAGTTTGTACTAACTTATGTCAATTTAGACTACCTAATTTTTCTCTTAGCGAATACTTCATCAAGCACGCTAGTCTCTCTTAGGACTTATATTCTAGCGCCTAACTCTCGAATCTGTTTATCTTTCTAAATTTTGATTTCTTACTTTTCAACCATATTATTAGTTAGGTCTCCTTTAAGTTTGCTTATTTCTTACTTTAAATTATCATTATCAGTTTTTAATTTTTCGATCTCTTCATTCAAACTAGTCTTCTACTTTTAAAAGGTAGACTTCGTAAAATTTAATTATATTTCATGATCTTTGGTTAACTATTTCTTGAGTGCATTTAAGCTACTTGTTGATAATTTCTTCAATTCCTCAATTTCTCGATTCTCTCTTTCCAATTTTACTTTGCTTGTTTCCTCTAATTATTTGCAATATTTATCAGCTCTCTAAAACTTAAGTTTCATTAATCTTAATTCTTATTCTAAGTTCTTATTTCTATCAGTCAATGCACTATTGAGATGAAGTTATTTAGTAAATTATTCTCTAAGGCTTTTCTTAAATGCTCTCATTTTAGTAGTGTATTCATACTCCATCACAGCCTTCACATTGAGTAATTCCCTCTGATGAGTCTCTTTAATAAAGGTGACTTCCTCTTTAAGAAATTTGACTTAGTTTTCCAACTCGATTATCTTGATCTAATACTACTTTCGCATTCTCTTAACATCCGCATTATCTGCACGCTGACTAGTTACAGTAATGGAACCCGTTGATGAATATTGTGGACATTCTGTGCTATTGTTTTTTGATTGGCTACTGGCTTCCTGCAGCTGTGCTAAGTATAATCTAGAACTCATTTAACGATTTTATTAATAAATTATTAATAATATTTGCAATTATGAAACCCACATACAAGACAACACATCAGCAGAATATCATATATTTTGTTGTATTAGTAGAAACAATAATTTAAATATTTGTCTTTGCCGCCTCGTTTGTTTTTGATTATAACTGTAATATTTAAATAAACAATAATGGACGTAAAATAAAATATGGAGAAATAGTTGAGATAAAGTTTCTAGAATGCCTATAAATAGCGATTGCTGACTATGAAAAACTTCTATGAAATGCGATATCAGACCCTACAATAGACAGTCAGTACATCATACAGAAAAGTATTACAGGATGAGATCCTAACAACCATGGTACGTGATACCACAACTGTAACCTATATTGAGGAGAGAGTTCGAGAGCTATTCAAATAAATTATCTAAAATTAAAGAGAAGTGCTGATTGAAAAGCTAGGATTGCAGTATTCATAGCTCAAATTTCATTACCAGGAAGTCGAAAAGAAGTACAATACTCTCAAAAAAGAAACAGAAGGAAGTCAACAGAAAACATATCGAGATCGCATCAATTCTGAATCAGAAAAGTTTGAGATTTCTGAAAGCTTAAGGAAAAAAGATCATGAGATAAACGAACTGAAGCTGGAAATCAAAGAAAATTAGATGACCATCAGAGACAAAGAACGCACAATTAAAGATTTACAATCATAAGTAATTGCTTTAAACGCTTATAAAAACGAAAATTCTTAACTTAAGTTACAGTTAGAAAGGTTCGAAATGCAAGTGGAAGAAGTAATTGGTGTTCAGAAGACTAAATTCGAACTCAAAGACGTAGATCTGCAATAAAGCCAAAAGAAGGTCAATTTGCTGCAACATACTGTAAAATAAATGGAGAAGGCCAATCAAGAGAAAATTGAACTGATATAGAAGAAATACCGCAAGAAAATAGGTGATTATAAAGATAAAATTTAAGAATACAAAGCGAAAATATTGGAGTTAATAAATCAAAAGTCACCAGACGAGGGAGCATACCATAGATAAATTAAAATACAAGAGCTTGAAAAGAAAATTGTTCTCGCCAATCGATAATCAGAAAAGAAAATCAGCGAATTTAAAGCTTTAAAGGAGAAGGAAAGAGTTGACATGGAGAAGAAATACGAAATAAAATATAAAGAGTTACAAACTTATTACGAAAAAATCATGGAGGAAAAAATTGAAGAAGCTTAAAAGGTAGCATATGAGGCTGCTGATAGAATTAAAACATAGGAATAAGAAATTAAGAAATATGTAAGTTTTATGGAACAAAATAGTGTGACCCTCGAAGAATATAACAAAGTATGTAAATTTTGCGAGGATTTGAAAGGCCATCTCGCAAATAAAATCCTTGAAAATCAAAAAGCCACAACTTATCTTGAATCTTAAAATAAACATCTTACAGGATTAGTATAGTAAGCTGAGAGAAATTCTCAATAAGCAAATTCTAAAATTGCGAACTTGGATGCTGCTCTAAATGATGCAAGAAATAAGTTGAAGCAGTATGAACAACAGTTGATGTCCATGAAAAACAACTAGAAAAAGCTTAAAACATTGCTCTCTGACTTATAAAACAATCTAGAGCAGAAATCTAACTAAAATTTAACACTCAGAAACTAAATACAAAAACTTAGAAACTAAACAACTGAGCATCTCGGAACGATAGGTGAACGAGAAAATTTATTTTTACAAAAATCTCAGTAACATGAACAATTATAAAGAAGAGTTAGTAAATTTGTACGAGATGTCGAAACGCTACAGCAAGAAATATAAAAACATGAGACAACAAATAATCAACTAAAAAAGATATTGACATAAAAATAAAATAAAATAATGTCAATGAACCAAGACTATCAATTTAAATTTGAGAACATGAATTCGCAGTTGCAGAAATACTCACTAACATGCGACAGTCTCAATATGAGAGTGAAATAGCTAGTAGACAAATGTGCTGCTCTGGAGACTGAGAACTCAGAAAATGTAAAATCAAGGGTTGAGTTTGAGGCAATAGCTAGGAAACTTTAGTTAGAAAACAAGTTTGTTAAATAGTCAGAAGAAAACTTCAGGCTGCAGCATGAAGCATATATTTCTGATTTTAAGAAAAGGCTTGAGGAAAAGAATACATCCATGGAGTCGTTACAAGCTAATTACTACGAACAAAAGAAGAAAAACACTGAACTAAGTCAAGCTCACGAAGTAAAAATAAGAAAAATGGCTACAGTATTGAAGAAAGTGCATCGAATTTATTCTAACTAAATATAAAACCTTAACAGAAATTTGAAAGATATTAGAATATACATAGAAAGCTTTGACAAGCTGATCATTAGTGAGTTTAGAATGATAGAAAACTCAGCTAATTTAAAAATAAAATAAGAAATAAAATGCTTGATTAGTGTAAAGAACGATTAAATTAGAAAAGCTAAATAAATACTATAGCATGAAAAGAGCCAGCACTTGGATGCTACTAAGACTAAATCATAGCAACTTGAAATTGGATATAAGTAAAAGCTTGAGAGTGAAATTAGGAATTATGAGACACTGATCAGTTCTAAAGACAAGTAAATATAGCGCTTAGAAAAATAACGAAAAAAGCAAGCATCATAGAAAGATGATTTGTACGAAATTAACAGAAACAGCGAAAAGAAACTAAAGGATATTGAGCTTGCATTCTAAAATGAGAAAATACAAAGTCGATCAAAACTTACATAAATTATGAGAAACTTTGAAAATTAGAAAAGCAGGATTGTGAGTGAATTCGAAGCTAAAAGAGATAAGCAATAATAAGAAATTTAATAATTGACAAAAGCAGTTAAAGCAATACGCAAATAGCTTGAAGTTGCTAAAAATACTAACTAATAACTGAAGAATAAAATGCAAAGTGAACATCAAACACTAAATAAAAAATAAAGAGATTTAGAAAGAGAACTATAAAGAAAGAAACTTGAAGTGGAAAATCTGAACTAACAAGTGAAGAATTTGAGAGAGAGCACTTTTAAACTTGATCATGAGCTGAAGACAGTTTTTGAAAAGAATAATGCAATCAGCATTAAGCTTGCAGAAGCAGAGCTCACTAACCATCAATCTGCTGGAGAGCTAGTCGTCAGTAGGGTTAGACTATAAAGATTAACAGAGGAAATGGAGCAGCTTAAGAGAGAACTTTCTGAAAGGCAGGCGGAAAAAGTGGCTGCTTAGTAAAGCAAAAGAAAGACAGAATATGAGCTGAAATAAATCAAATCAACAATAACCAAGTCCAATAAAAGTCATGAATTAAAGGCGATTCAACAGCTAGGAATGGAAACTAAGTAATTAACTAGTAAAGTTAAACAGCTAAAACAAATCGGGCTATTAGTGAACCAAGAGTTGACTCCCCTACGTTCCTGATTAATTAATGATTTTATTTTATTTGTTCGTTTATAATTACTAAGTGCCATGTCCTAGTTCTATAACAAATACAAGAATCTCTTTCTTTATAGTTCGACAACCAAACATAAGCAGCAATCATATTTGAAACCATACCAGGGCTAAATGCAGGCTCGTCAAAAGCTAATAAATGATGCATCACAAAGATAACTATTGGATAAAGTAGCAGCCAAATCAACTGCTCAGAATCGATTCGAAACTGAGATTGTACCAGAGCTCGAAAGACTCGATCGGGTGAATGAAAGACATCGAATATCGACATAAATTCATGTACCTCCCTTATTTTACTCTCCTCAAATCGCCAATAAATATAAAAGCTTAACACGAGAAGATAAGGCAGTATCTGTCAACAACATAGCTAGAAAAACTAACGACAAATTCAGGCAACGAATATACAAACCACAATAAAACCATCATATTTACTCACAGATTGAGGCAATGAAAAACCCATAAGAATAAACTTAACCAGCAGTAGTAAAAAGTGAGATTTACTAATTGCCGAAAGTAGTAAGGGAAAAATAGAAAAAAGTTAAAACTGAACCTACTTTAGAGAGAAACTAACTAAATTGGCGCGATTTAATAGACCACTCTAGAGACAGTTACGGGTACCCTCAAGTTAATTATGGACTCATTTTCTCAGAATACTAAAAACAAAATCAATTCCAGTTCGTCAACAGTCGTATTAAAGACATTAAGAGAATGGAAGTATACTATCCAAGAGGCAATATAACATCGTACAGATAGGCTCTTTTGAGAAGAAATACAGGAAAACAAAATATGACTTCAAGACGAGATAAACTAAAGAAATTAATAGCTGAGGAGCAGAAACAATATTTAAGTAAACTACCTCCGATTTGATAATTAAATCATATATTTTATATAAGATGAAAGTAAAAAGCTCACCCTCCTCTCTTGATTGGAGTCTTTGGCCTACCATTCTTGAAAGTGCCCATTTTTTATTGAGGTCGCAGAACTTGAAAACTACAACTTAGATTTTAGTCAACGTTCATCATAGCACCGCTATTATTAAACTCCCCACAGTAGTTTGGAGCTGAGAATATGGTAACGAGTTGCCTTTTGTTGAAAAATTAATATCCATCTTCGACAACTTGATGAGCTCGACAGACCAAATCAAGGTCGTTTTTCCTAAGGAAATTAGTTACCACATCTCCTCCGAATATAAAACTGACACCTCTTTCTGACTCGTTCCAGCCCTTCACATTAGTTTCTGGATCTGCCCAAAGAAGGTCACATAGTAATCCAGTATCAGGTACATCGGTTGGTCTGGTGATACTGTTGATTTGCGTAAAAGATGTTAGATCTGGAGAAAGTCCTCCATGCATGCACAAAATTTTGTCCTCAATGATAGCTGCGACGGGCATACAATTGAAACAGTCAACGAATGACTTCCATAGCTTAGTCGAGTACCTATTTTTACCTACATCGTATTACGAGTACATTCTTCAAAGAATCCATAGATGCGCGTGATTGAAGCAGACTAATGATTGCCTCTCAAAATGAAGACATTGTCAGGGCACTTGATTTTGTATGCGAACAGGAGACATATTGATTAGATACCTTGTCGACCACGATCCACATAGTCTCCCAAGAACAAGTAGGATGATACAGGTGGAAATCCCCCATATTAGAACATCCGTAGCAAGTCAGTGTACTGTCCGTGTATGTCTCCGCAAACTTTGACGGGTGCACTGACTTCTACAAGCATGTTTTGGCTGAGAAATACAGATTTGGCAAGGCGGATGACTCCTAAAATCTCAGCCTAGTCGAGTTTAACGATTTTGCCAGGTTTGTGATGCTTGACATCAAGTAATCTGTTGATGACAGAATCAATATCAATTTCGATCTCTTCGCTCATAAATTAATTTCAATTTTAATATTAGCAAATTCATTAACAGCGCCGTATTATACTCAATTTAAGCAGAGTCAATATTATAATATCAACGTGAAAATTATGATAATCTTATTGATTAACATTTATAATAAAATAATTAATGATCATCTTTGACACAGATGAGGTGTCACATGACAATGGTCTCGAAGATCGAGGATTTTCGCCATGGATTCAGCAGAACTCAAATAGGGTTCAGCATTCTAGTACTTAATAGAAAGGAAAAATTTGCATATAATTTTTGGGAA